>Ga0156124_115_pt2 | contig 45354 bp, 43 predicted proteins | sample RifCSPlowO2_02_FD_107777 | JGI IMG/M metagenome (GOLD analysis project Ga0156124, IMG submission 107777) | Candidatus Uhrbacteria bacterium RIFCSPLOWO2_02_FULL_46_25 | reverse complement strand
CACTTTGCGCATCTTTGCGCGTTCTGCGATTCCGCGGCCTGTCCGCCTTGGGCGGGAATCGCAGAACGAGGTGTTGGAGACTGTTGGGTCAGATTCCTCACGATCGTGATGTTTCTGATCCAGGCACTTTTTCATGCGGCCGCACAATTTTTACCGCGCAAAATTGTATCAAAACATTCTTTGATGGTATTCATGTTTAATTAAAGTAAATCAGCGAGTTCTTCTCGCTCGTCCTCGTCAAACTCTTCGGGGTCAAGCCCCTCGCTTTCCAATTTTTCTTTTATTTCTTTTTGCCGCTCTTTTTCTTCGTCCATAAATTTTGAAATTTAATTAGTTCCTATCTTGAGATAACTTTTCGGCTCTTGCCTCCGCTTCTTTTATAGCCGCCTCAACCTCTGTTCGAATCACCATATCAATGCGTTCCAAAGAATCAAGATTTCTGGAAAATTGTTTTTGTTCTGCTTTGTTATAAAAATATTTAAACTTAGTCCCCTCATATTTCCATAAAAACCAATGGCTGTGCTTTCGACGCAAATGTTCATTATAGATTTTAATTTGTGTCATTATCTCAATACCCTGTTTCATAAATCTGGCGATGAAGTCATCGATAGCATTTGCAAATAATTCAAGGTTTGCAGAATATTCCACCCTTTGTTGAGCTGGATTTGGATTGGCATTTTGTCTCATTAAAATAATGTGTAGTTCGTTTTTTCTCTGCAATTCGGCAAAGTCGTTTTTCAAGCTAACTACAGTTTCGTTTGTCTCTTTAATTCCGGCATCAGCCCATAAAAGTTTATTATGCAGATAATAGCTTTTCACTTTGAAATTCGGTGCTTCTATATCTCTGTAGATTTCTCGTACCGTTGGATAATTGATACTTTCGAGAGAAAACTGGCGAGGGTCTGTCACGGCTCTTATTTCAGCCACCAGATTCTTTAATCTCGAAACAAAATAAAGAAGTTTTTGGCGAGTTTTATATGTATCATCTAAACTCCGGGTAATTCCCACCTCTATCCGTCGTAAGAATTCTTTGCGCTCCCTTTTGTTTTCAACTATGGATTTTATCCAAAAACCAACCGCAGAAAGAATGACGGCAAGAAAGGGGCCGAGGGCGGCACCTATTAATGTCTGCCATGTATCTAAAAATTTTATAAATATTTCCATAAAACCTTATTATTTAACCCTCCGGATTTATTCGATATTTTTCTTCAATCTCCTTCAAACGATACGGCTCAAATCTCCGTAGGTGATCGACAACCAAACGCACATGATGTTTTACATCATTTTCTACATGAGAATATGTCCACGATTCACTATTCAATCGACCAGTTATGGAATTGAGCATTTTTGCTAAGGCTTCAAATAGAGCTTTGATTTCCTCTCCGGTTATGGATGGTGTTTCTGGTTTATTGATATCGTCATGTGCCAGCCACTTGTTGCGATATTTATCTAATTTTTCAAGCGTGGTCTTGTGGTCATTTAGCATTTCTTTTATCGCTATAAGTTCTTTGTGAGCCATGCCTTTGTATTCATTAACCAGCGTCTCAAGAAAAGCGCGTGGCTGATTTTGGTTATATTCTTTGAATGCATCAACGGTTAAGTTTTTAAGATTACTTTCGGTGAAGTTAAAAATCTTATAGATGTGCAATGCCTCTTTAGAAGAATCAAACATTTTTGCAAGCTCCAAGAAAAAGTAAACTCTTAAAGCCTCCTGCGAAGGGGTGAAAAGGCCACTATATTTGCCAATTGTTTTTGCATTTTCTTCGGCTTCTGATTGCCCAACAATATTTGTCGCAAGAACTTCTCGCAAACCTTCATACGCATAAAAAGCGGAAAGTGCGCGGAAATAACGATGATGCATTTCCTTTGCATAGTCCATGAGCGTTTTGAATTCAGTAGATTTTTGTTTATTTTCCATTTTCAACAATTTTAATCTCCTCCGGGGTGAGGGCGTAGAGTTTATAGACGAGCTGGTCAATTTGTTTTTCGTAGTCGCGGACTTTAATGCTCATTATATTTCCTTCAAGATTTTTCTAATACTTTCATCTGGATTCTTTATTTTATGTTCCCAGAAACGCAAAATGGTCCAGCCCTTTTTACTTAAATAAGCTGTGGTTTTTCTATCTCGCTTGCGATTGTTTTCTATCTTTTCTCGCCAGAAATCGTTTTTTAGCAAATGTTTCCAGCGTGGATAGTACCAACCATGCCAAAAGTCGCTATCAAGAAAAACACAAACTTTGTCTTGTTGAAAAACTATATCCGGTTTTCCCTTGATTGATGAGACATTCGTTTGGAATTTTTTGCGAGTGGTCTTCCGCAAAGAAACTATAAATTCTCGCTCGAATTTCGTGTCTCTTGAACGGATTTTTGACATCAACTCTGAACGCTTTTTTATTGGAAGCAAATCTTCACTCCGCTCTTTTTTGAAATTTCGATTTAGATAGTTTTTCGTCTTTTTCATAAAAGTCCCGCGTCAAAAATGTCGGAAGCTTTGACGCCAGACTTAACAAGGACGAATTTATCATTCAAAAGCTTTTTCCACTGCTTTAAGCGATCGCTTTCCAATTTATCGTTTCGCCAATAGTAGGCGAGAGTTTTGGCGTCCAGATCCTTGATCTTCTTTTCAATCGCTTTCGCTCTGATATGCAAGCGATAAGCCAATTGTGGCACTACGACATTTTTGCCTTTAACTTTCAATTTAATTTGTCCACCGGCGGTGAATAAATCTCGCAAACTGGCGGAAACGGCGTTGTATTCAGCGATAAGATAAGCGGCCGCTCGTTCAAACTTTGTCGAGCTGTTGCCAAACATTTCAGGAAACAGAATCATCGCTTCAACCACGAAATTTTCTTTTTCCTTGTCGCTTAAACCTCTGAATGGTTTAATGATAGGGCTAACCGCCTTATCGTCTCCGTCTTGGTCTATCCACCATAATTCCTCGCCTTCTTTCAGTAGAGAGCGGTAGTAATTTTTGATCTTTTGTATTGAATTATCGTCTTTTCTCAAAGTGTCATAGTCAACACCTATTTTGTCGAAAATTGATTTACCGAGCGGCAAGTCCATGTTAATTCTGTAACGAGGAGAGTGCGTAACGCTAATCTCTGGCAGACATTCTTGATAAAGTCGGTAACGAATATCCAGCCTGCCGCCGAATTTTCCGAACACGATATAAATTCTTTCAACATCTTCGATTCGTGAAGATTCAAGGACGCTATTTCCGGTTGAAGTCCAATGATCGTTGGCTGTCATCTTAACTTCAACACCAAAGTATTTATTGGCGATGATGTCGGGGAAAGCGTGTGTTCCTGTTTGTTTAACTGTTCCCTCGAAAGTCGTGCCTTTCGCCGCTTCACGCATTTGCTCAAAAACTATCGCTTCAAAATAGGTCGGCGAGATATTTTTCTTACCGCTCAAAAAGGCCAATATTAACTTTCTTGATTTCTCAAGCAAGGCAATAAAATCTTTTTCTTTGGCGTTGGGTTTCGCGACGTAAATCATAATTATTTCAAATTTTTATCTAAAAACTTTTCAATCGCTGTGGCGACGTGCCAAGCCAAAACAGGCGGTACGGCGTTACCAATCTGTTTATAAGCCGAGGAAGTAGATGGATAAAAGATAAGATCGTCTGGAAAAGATTGAATTCGTGCCGCCTCTCTCGCCGACAACCTCCTTTTTCCATTCCAATGATACTCTATATTTCCGTGGTGTTCTGTTCGCATTGTTGGCCCCGGCTTATCCGCCGAGACGACCGAGTTGCCTTGTCCTTTATTTTTTTTCGCTTTTGACCAGTAGTGGTTAGCGATTTTTCCTTCCTCCGCTTTCTCCAAATCGCCGATCGCTTGTTTTAAGTTGACCCAGTTTTTTTCGTCCAAAATCGGTTTTGGATGTTCAAAAGGCGGGAGCTTGTCTTTGCTCGTTCCAACGATGATGACTCTTTCTCGTGTTTGCGGCACGCCGTAATCGGCGGCCGTAAGCAGTTTATAAACGACGTGGTATCCCAATTTTTCAAAATCTTTAATAATTGTTTGTATCGCTTCGCCGCCATTCATCGTGAGAAGTCCTCGGACGTTTTCGGCGACAAACAAAACAGGTTTAGTTCTTTTGATAACTTCCGCCATACTTTGATATAGCAAGCCACGCTTGCTATTAAATCCTTTTCTCTTTCCGGCATGACTGAAATCCTGACAAGGAAAACCTCCCAAAACTACATCAACTTTATCTGGTAAAGGAGCATCAAATAAACTTGCGGCATATCTTCCGCCGATAATATCGGTGATGTCGCCACACACGACCCTATGTTTGAAGTAATTAGCGAAAGTTTGACACGACGGTTCGTCAATATCGTTCGCCCATATTACTTTAAAATCATTTTTTTCATATTTCCTTCCCAGAAATTTAAAACCTCCAACGAATCCCAGATCCAACCCACCGCATCCGGAAAAAAGTGAGATAACTGAATATGTTTTCTTTCGAACACTATCATCTGTCGTTTGAGTAGAATAATCTCCGTGAGAAGTTGAAGATTCTCTAACTATAAACGGACCACGTTTTTTTTGAGTATAGTTTAGTTTTCTATTCGAGTATTTTTTAGTTTGCTTTTTCTTATAACGCTTGATCTTTATCGTCATATGACTCTTTCTTCTTTAAAACTAAAATAATTAGATCGCGAAACTATGATATGATCTAAAACCTCTATATCAACCGTTTCACCTGACTTACACAATCGTTCGGTTATCATGATATCTTCTTGGGACGGTTTAATGTATCCGGAGGGATGATTGTGAGCGATTATAATCCCAACCGCGGAGCACTGAATTGCCTCCTTAAACACCTCCCTGGGATGAACAATGCTAGCATTAAGTGTGCCAACTGAAATATTACTCACTTTTATAAGATTATTTCGTGTGTCTAGGCTAAGTATAACAAAACGCTCTTTTTTTTCCAAACCTAGTGACTTTTGTAAATAACTCACGACGGCTCTTGGTGAATCCAGTATAATCTTTTTTTGTATTTGTTCTTTTGCGTAACGCTCCGACATCGCTTGAAACAATTTTATTCCGAACGCGTTGGATGGACCGATCCCCTTTACTTTTTGCAGATCCTCAAGCGAAGCGTCAAGCACATTGCGCAATCCTTTGAATTCTTTAATCGCATCTTTGGCCATGCTTTTGCAATCCTTCAAGGGGGTGCCCAGAGTTAAAAGCAATTCCACAATTTCATAATCCAAAAATCCGTCAAGGCCGCTTTGTAAAAATTTCTCGCGCAACCGCTTGCGGTGTCCGGCTCCTTTGTGCTTTTGTTTTTGTTCCCCCATATTCCCCTATACTACCCCTTCAAAAACAAAAAATCAAGCGCAGGCGGGCGGGGTGCGTCCCTCACCCTACCCTCTCCCATGAAGGGAGAGGGAGATACTTCATAACCCTCCCCACCTCTCATTCTGCAATTCCGCAGAATCGCAGAATAGAAAAAATCAAGCCCGGGTGGGCTTTGGCTTTGGGGCGAAATATGGCATGGGGATAAATAAGGATTGACAAGCAGGCGTTTGGTGTGTTATAGTGAGTTTGGTGCTTGGAGGGTTCGCCCTGTCACGGCTATCCAAGCTGTAACCAAGTACTGCTAAAGAATGCCGCTCTGCGGCGTTTTTTAGTTTAATCATGCTCTAAATTATTACTATGTAAAACTCTCAGACTGTTTACCGGATCAATTTTCCAAAATGGGATAATGCTCCAAAAGCATTTTTGCCCGTCATCAATTTGCTTGACCACAACTTTCACCCGTACATTTTCCAAAACAGCGATAAATTCATAATACGAAACTGGCTTAAAAATTGTATCGGTTCGACTATGCGTGCGGATTCGTTCAAAGCGTTTCACATGAGAAATACCCTGCACTGTCCGAGAAAGGGAAAGCACCTGCGGAGCTAGAGTGAGCAGTTTTAATCGCGCGTATTGCTCGGAACGCGGACGAGCAACTTGGTCTGATTTGAATTTCAAATGCTTAAAACCCGCTGAATTAAACACAATCTTTTCACCAAAATACGGGCAACTAACTTCGCCAACAGAAACATAAAACTCCGATGCCTTTTCACTAACCTTATCAAAATCTTGTTCATCTTTGAAATTAAATTTACCCATAAGCATTCCCCAATCCTATCACTTCAAAAACAAAAAATCAAGCGCAGGTGGGTGGGGTGCATCCCTCACCCTGCCCTCTCCCGTAAAGGGAGAGGGAGACACTTCATAACCCTCCTTTAAGACACATATCGCATCCTTGACAGTTTACAATCCGGGCGGCGTCCGGGTCGCCGAAGTATTCCAAAATCTTGCGGCGACGACACTTACGAGTGGTAACATAATGAGTGATGCGCTCAAGGCGCGCGGTGCGCAGCGCGGCATACTTTTCCGCTTCATATTTACTCTTGCCTTTCTCCAGCATGTCTTGCAATCCTTTTTTAATAAAATACTCTTGCAATTTTTTGTCCGCCCAAGAGTGCAAAAGTACGCACTGCGCCGCCTTCCCATCGCGTCCGGCGCGTCCGGCTTCCTGATAATAGGCCTCCAGCGATCCAGGCATGGCGGCATGAATAACAAAACGCACATCCGGCTTATCAATGCCCATGCCAAAAGCCACGGTTGCCACAATCACGCGCGCCTTATCAGTCATGAAATCCTCTTGCGCTTTCTTTCGCTTTTCCACATCCATACCGGCATGATAAGACAGCGCGGAAATTCCATATTGATTAAACATCGCGGCCAGCTCTTCGGCCCTGTCGCGCGTACCGGCATACACAATGCCGGTACCTTCCAGTTTTTTCGCTAAATGCAAAATTTCCGCATCGCGATCATAATTGTTCATCCCGGGTTCCACAAAATAATGCAAGTTCGGCCGATCAAATCCGCGCACAAAAACTTGCGGATCATTTAATCCCAGCTGTTTAACAATATCCTCTTTGACTTCCGGCGTGGCGGTGGCAGTACATCCAACAACAGTAGGTCGGCGCGGCAGGGCGGCCACAACATTTTTGAGCGTAAAATAATCCGGCCGAAAATCATGTCCCCAGTGCGATACGCAGTGCGCCTCGTCAATGGCAAAAAGTGCCACTGGCAGTTTTTCAAACGTGCGCACAAAATCGCGCGACTGAAAGCGTTCCGGCGCAACATAGAGAATACGCACATCACCCGCGACAACTGCGTCCATAATTCCCGCAATCTCCGGCGGCTCAAGCGTATGATTCACAAATTCCGCCAAAATGCCGCGCGCTTTAAGCGCCCCGACCTGATCTTTCATCAGCGCGACAAGCGGAGACACGATTATGGTGGTGCCGGACGCTGTAAGCGCCGGAAGTTGATAGCAAAGCGATTTTCCCGCGCCGGTAGGCATCACTGCCAAAGTATCGCGTCCGGCAATTACGCTTTCCACCACCTCTTTCTGGCCGAGCCGAAAATCCGAAAATCCCCAGTACTGCTTTAAAAGTTCATGCGGAGTGGCCGTGGATAATGGTTCTAAAAGATCAGGCGCGAGCTTTGGGGAAGAGCAAAAAGAAAAAAGCGACATGCATCAATCATATCATAAAACTAAACGCGGGGCGTTAGCCCCGCGTTACAATTGCGCCGGCTAAAGACCTGCGGCTACAATTTCAAATGCGGACTTCGCATGGTTATTTACTTCCTGTCTTTTTTTCTATGATTGACTGTGCCACATTTGAAGGTACCTCTGCATAATGGCTAAATTCCATTGTATAACTACCTCTTCCTTGGGTCATAGAGCGCAAAGCAGTGGCATAGCCAAACATTTCGGCCAAAGGCACATCCGCGTCAATCACTTTGATATTTTGCCGATCGCGCATTTCTTTAATCACTCCACGCTTGGAGTTCAGGTCTCCAATTACCGTGCCCATAAAATTCTCCGGAGTGAGCACTTCAATTTTCATAATCGGTTCAAGAAGCACCGGACTGGCGCGCTTAACTCCGGACTGAAGCGCCATAGATCCGGCGATTTTAAACGCGGCCTCCGAAGAGTCAACATCGTGATACGATCCGTCATAAACCGCAACTTTCATATCAATCAAAGGATAACCAGCCACTACGCCTTTTTCCATGGCTTCCTTAATTCCTTTTTGAATTGCCGGCACAAACTCCCGCGGAATCGCGCCGCCCTTGAGTTCATCTTCAAACTCATATCCTTCCCCCCGCGCGCGCGGCTCAACGCGAAGATAGCAATGTCCATATTGGCCTTTCCCTCCGGACTGGCGAATATATTTTCCTTCTGCCTCCGCAACTTTGCGAATTGTTTCTTTATAGGCCACTTGGGGACGGCCAACATTGGCCTCCACTTTAAACTCGCGCTTCATGCGGTCCACAATAATTTCCAAATGCAACTCACCCATTCCTGCGATAATCGTCTGCAGAGTTTCCTCATCTGTGCGCACCCGAAAGGTCGGATCTTCCTCAGCCAGTTTTTGCATGGCAATACCCATTTTTTCCTGATCAGCCTTGGTTTTTGGTTCAATGGCTACGGCAATAACTGGCTCCGGGAAAGTAATAGATTCCAAAAGTACTGGATAGTCTGGCTCGCACAAGGTATGTCCGGTAAAGGTATTTTTTAATCCGACGGCTGCGGCAATTTCTCCGGCATACACCTCATCAACATCTTCGCGGGTGTTGGCATGCATGCGCACAATGCGCCCAATACGCTCGGTCTCGCCAGTTGTGGCGTTCAGCACATAGGAGCCGGCTTTGAGCGTGCCGGAATAAATGCGGAAAAAGCAGAGTTTGCCAATAAAGGGATCAGCCGCGATTTTAAAAGCCAAGGCGGTAAAATGCTCATCATCGGCAACGCGCACCGGAATTTCTTTGGTTTTATCATCAGGATCAACAGCTTTGGGCGGCGGAATGTCCAACGGATTAGGCAAATAATCCACTACCGCGTCCAGCATAAACTGCACGCCTTTGTTTTTAAGCGCGCTTCCGCAAAGTACCGGCACAATATTAAAATCAATTACTGCTTCGCGCAAAACGCGCTTTAAATCTTCAACCGGAATATCTTCGCCAGCCAGATATTTATTTAAGAGCGCCTCATCGTTTTCCGCAATTGCCTCCACCAGTTTATGGCGATACTCCTCGGATTTTTCTTTCAAATCCGCGGGAATTTCTGTTTCCTCAATTACTTTTCCAAGATCATCTTTGTAAATATAGGCTTTGCGGGTCAACAAATCAACAATGCCCACGAAATTTTCCTCTGCGCCAATGGGAAGCTGTAAAGGGTGCGCTTTGGTGGTCAAGCGATCATGGATTGACTTCAAGTCCGCGAAAAAATCCGCGCCCATGCGATCAAGCTTATTGATAAAGCAAACTCGCGGCACTTTGTACTCATCGGCGTAGTGCCAGTTGGTCTCCGACTGCGGCTCAACTCCGGCCACTCCGTCAAAAACCACAACCGCGCCATCAAGCACGCGAAGAGAACGCTTTACTTCCACGGTAAAGTCAATGTGCCCAGGAGTATCAATGATGTTAATGCGATGCGTTTTCCAAAAACAAGTAGTGGCCGCGGCAGTAATGGTAATTCCGCGCTCGCGTTCTTGTTCCATCCAGTCCATGGTGGTATCTCCTTCATGCACTTCGCCAATTTTGTGCTTTTTGCCAGTATAAAAAAGAACGCGCTCGGTAACCGTAGTTTTTCCGGCGTCGATATGGGCAATAATGCCTATGTTGCGAGTTTTTTCTAAGGAATATTCTCTAGGCATAAGTATGATACGAATCTACAAATTATAGGCGAATCAACAAATATGCGAATCAACGAATTCGTATATTCGCAGATTCGTCAGATATTCGCTGATTTGTATCATTTATCTAGCGAAGTGCGCGAATGCTTTGTTTGCCTCGGCCATACGGTGCACGTCTTGCCGTTTCTTTACTGCCGCGCCTTCTCCTTTTGCGGCATTGATAAGTTCATCGGCAAGTTTGACTGCCATAGCAGCGCCTTTTTTGGCGTGTGCCGCGTCAATCAGCCATTTGGATGCCAAGAAAAATCTGCGCTCTGGACGCACCGGAAATGGAATTTGATAATTTGCTCCACCCACGCGCTTACTGCGCACCTCCAAAGTCGGTCCGACATTTTTTATCGCTTCATCAAAAATCTCCAAAGCGTCTTTTTTTGAAACTTCGGCAATGCGCGCAAACGCGCCGTGCATCAAACGCATCGCGGTTGATTTTTTGCCGCGCTCCATGATGTAGTTAGTAAATTTGGCAACGTCCGTACTGCCAAATTTTGGATCAGGCGCAATCGTTCGCTTTGGTGCTTTTTTATGTCTCATACCTATGTGATGCAAATCTACAAATCTTATGCAAATTTACGAATTGCGAATGAATTATTTGTTATTTGTAGATTGGCATGAAATTCGTATATTGGCATAATACTTTATTTGGGTGTTTTTGCTCCATACAAGCTTCGTCCTTTTTTTCGACCTTCCACTCCGGTCGCGTCATATACGCCACGCACGATGTGATAGCGCACTCCCGGCAAATCCTTCACGCGACCGCCACGCACCAGCACAATGGAGTGCTCTTGCAAATTATGACCAATGCCCGGAATATAGGCAGTTACTTCATTGCCATTACTAAGCCGCACGCGCGCGATTTTTCGAATTGCCGAGTTTGGCTTTTTAGGAGTCATGGTCGTTACTTTAACGCAAACTCCGCGCTTGAACGGACTGCCGGATTTAAGCTCATGCTCATGCCGTTTTATGGTATCTAAAACCGACTGCATTGCCGGAGCTTTGCTTTTATAGATCTTGGAACGGCGCGGGTGTTTGATTAATTGATGGATTGTCGGCATAATTAAAATTGAAAGTTATGAGTTATTGGTTATGAGTTATGCGTATTGCAATTTAATCGCTTAACCTATAACTTAATAACCCTTAACTATAATAAACACTATACTACATCATCCTCAAAAATTCGTCAACCCCGCTTAAAACGGACTAGGCAGACCGGTAAAGAGGCGAAAAAGATAGAACATTAAAGGCAAAAGCCATTGAAAACCAACTCCGAAAATGAAAAGCAATAAAATAAAAAACCCATAGCGCTCTAGAGCAAATTTCAGATTATCAAGCGAGCGCGGCAAAAATGGATAGAGTACCTTTGATCCATCAAGCGGTGGAATAGGTACTAGATTGAAGACACCCAAAAGCACATTGGCATACACAATCAAACTCAAAATCATGGAAAAACCGGAAGCCGGAAGAAAACGAATAAGCGCGCCAACTATCGCGGCAGTTACAAAATTGGAAAGCGGTCCTGCGGCGGCAACCAGCACGGCAGAAAATTTACCGCGTAAAAATAATGGATTGATCGGCACGGGTTTGGCATAGGCAAATACAAATGAACCTCCGGAAAACGCAAACAGCATAATCGGCAGAATGATTGTTCCCCAAGTATCAATATGCGCCAAAGGATTAAGCGTCAGCCGTCCGGCGTATTTCGCGGTCGGGTCGCCAAAATAATTGGCTACCGCGCCATGCATGTATTCATGGATAATCGCGGAGGGAATAATAATAAAGAAAAAGAAAATCAAACTTGCAAATTCCATATCAAATGATCTTCCTCCCCTTAGGATAAGGGGAGGCTGGGAGGGGTTACGAATTTTTCATAACTCACCCTACCCTCTCTTATCTTAAGAGAGGGTGTATCGTTTATTCAATAATATTTACTCCACTACTTCCTCTTCAAATATCGGCTCCTCCCCGGCTTGAAGCGTAAAGTGATCGGTCGTGCAATTGTTGGCTTCATCGGATTCCGGAAATACCTTGTCGGCATTCGCGCAAATTTCAAAGCCATACCGTCCCAAAGGCGCGACCCAGCCAACTGTAAATTTAACTAAAGCGGTCTTATCCGGATCAAGCGCGCCCACATTTGCAAATGCCGGCCCAATCGTATCCCAAGTTCCATCCGCTCCGGCATCAACGCGCAAACGCGCGCGCGAGGCTGGCGCGGAAACCGCGCCGTTATTTTGCACAATCGCGGTAAAATCCGCTTCAAACGGCTGATTTGCCGCTTTTACCACATCTTCTTTGGGAAGTAATCCGGTTCCGCCAACTTCCAAATCCGGTTTCGCGGAAAGAATACGCGGTTTTACCGTAATTTCCACATTATTGGAATTGAACTTATTTGTTACTTCCTTAATCTGCGCTGAACCGACAAAACGCACACTACCTTTTTCACCCGCCGAGGCCTCAATCTTGCAAATTGCCGAAAGCCCGTGCGCTGATCCTTCCGTAAGATCCGCCATGGCCAGGCCCTCCGCGGAATTGCGACTTTGACTTACGCCATTTGCCGCGGTGCTTATCCAAGTAGTGCCTTCCGGACACGGCAGATAAATCGTAACTTCGGTCGCCGGCGCGTTTCCGACATTTTTAATCACCATATTGGCGCGCACCTGATCACCTACTAACGCCTCATCAGTTTGCGCGCTAAGTTCGTATCCTTGCCAAAGAATAGATACAAGCTTTTCTATAAGCGAACGTAAAGGAGTGACGGCTTGCGCGCGAATGATTTGCACTGAAAGCGAAAGCGTTAAAGTCGGAGTCGGCTCAGGTTTGGGAAACAGCGAGCGCTCCACCATGGTGGAATTGTTTTCCTCATTCAGCTCTGTAACTTTTCTGCTTCCGTCCAAAAACAAACGCAAACGGGTGGCTCCTTCCGGCGGCGCGCCAATCAATTTTTCTGCCGGGCTTGTGCCTTTTAAGGACAGGGTTGCGCTATAGGCAGTACCGGGCATAACTGCGGAGGCAATCTGAAACGCTTCACTTCCGTTAAGCGGGGCGCTTGCGCTCCACCACTGTAGCCATATGTCAGTTGGCGCGGCCGGAGTTATCCCCTGATTTTTCACTTCAATTTTCAAAATGCCGTCGCTCACGGCAATTGCGCCAAAGGCCAAATCCGGATAGTCCAGCTTAATGCGGAAAGTATTATTATCCTCGCGCGTTTCCGCAATTTGGTTTTGAGGGTCAAGTATAATTTCCAGCGCCAGTGTTCCGGCCGGAGGGTTTTTCAAAAAACGATTCACTGCGTCTTCGCGACCTTGCGCGTATGGAATTTCAAAGGGCCTTACTTGTTTGGGGATAGGCCAAGCAATGGAATAGACCGTGCGCGAAGATGTTGCCAAAACTTTGTCATCAGCTCCAAGCCAACGGAACTCCCATTCCGGCGCGCGGGAAGGCACTGTCCCCTCATTTTGCAAAACCGTACGAATTACATTTGGCGTGCGGCTGGCTTCGCGCAAAGAAAAGTCCGGCATGGGTACCACCGGCTTTGGCAAAAGCGCGCTGTTGTTGCTTTCATCTGTTTCGCGGAATCTATTCGGACCGTCAATTGTTATTTTGAGATGCGTGGCAGTTGCCGGCGGATTTTTCAAAATAGAATCCAAGCTGGCAAAAGCGCGCGCGGAAGAAACATAAACGCCGTAGGCATTAAATATGGAAGCAGTGCCCAGCGGCACTGAAGCGGCCGCGCGATCGTTCCAATATAACTCACCTACGCGCGCACCCTTACTATCCACCCACTCAAACCATAAAGAAAGCGTGGGAAATTGCGTCAATGGAACGGTGCTTGCGTTTACATAGCTGAACACCAACTGTTGAGGATTAAAAATTTGGACTTGTTTGGTAAGCGCAAGATCCGGCAAAGGCATAACTGGCTTTGCCAAAAGCACGCTGTTATTGGTTTCATTAAGTTCGGTAAAAGCATTTTGTCCGTCAATTGTAATTTTTAGAGAAACTGCTTCCGGCGGAGGGCTTTGCAATACTTTATCCAGCGCAACTGTTCCGCTTGACGATAATACCTGCGCGCTGCTGGAAATAAATACTGCGGAAGCTCCCGGGGGCAAAGATCGCGCATCGCGATCTTGCCAATAAAGATGATTGCCCACGCGCGTGCCGGAGGCATCAACCCACTCAAACCATAAAGAAAAAATCGGTGATCCCAATAAAGGGGCTTGTCCGATATTGCCGTAGCTGAACACCAGCTGTTGAGGATTAAAAATTTGCACTCGTTTAGTTAGGGCAAGATCAGGAAGCCGGAGCGGCGGCAAATTAATAGTCGCGACATTGTTAGCTTCAGTATTTTCCAAAATTTGATTGCCGTCATCCACTATAATTTGCAATCTCATGGCATTTACCGGACGCCCGGCAAGATACGCGGAAAGCAATCCGGCTACATTCACCTCATTTATTCCAGGCCCGGTTTTTTCCAATACGGTGATATTGGTTCTGGAATCAATCAATTCCACTTTTCCGGAGGCCATATTTTTAAATCCAATAAAACGCTTGTCTCCGACCGCTTGGCTATTTTGATCTTGCCATTGCAAACTTACATAAAACGGCTGGTTGGCGATATTTGCGGCGGATTGATTTTGAATTACCACAAAAAGATTTTGTCCATCAAAGGTCGCCCGAGGGATAACCAACTCGGCAAGCGGCGCCGGAGGAGGTCCGACAAACGGCGTATTGCCGACTCGCGCGGAATTATTGCCTTCATTGGACTCTTGAATGCGATTGCCATCATCAAGCATTACCGCAAGAAGAGCGTTCGGGTTTGGCCGCGCCGTCCGGTAGGCCGCAAGCGGCTGGGTCACGGTACGCGGCACTTGTATATAATTGCACTCCCTACGACGGCGAAAAAATCCACCGGTTGTATAACAGCGCTGTTCACTTACCATCACTGTTCCTTCCACATTGGTATTATTCCAACCCAAAGCTTCACGACCTCTTGTGGCAAGCGTATTGCGAGTGAGAGTCTGCTTGGGCGCCAGTGCCGCGCCACTTGCATCCACCCATTGGAAAGTAATACTATACTGCTGACCGCTGATAGAGGCGCCGTCATTGCGATACACGACAGCCGTATCTCCGGAAAGCGACACATATTCCAACGCCAGATCCGGAAGCGATCCTTGGGCGCTTGCCGGCAAAATCCCTAAAAATAAGACGAAAATGACTAACAGTCTTGCCAATTTCATATAAGTGGTGTATAATGATGACTTAGCCCCAACGCTTAGGTCGGGGCTCCGACCAAAGCGTCGGAGTCATTCATAATAGCACAATTTTACACTTATGTCCAAAACCTGTGAAAAATGCGCTCGCGGACCGCAAGTCGGCATCTCCCGCAGTCATTCCATGATTAAAACCAAACGCAAATTCAACTTGAATCTGCAAACTAGGACAATTGGCGGCAAGCGCATGAACGTTTGCACCAACTGCATCAAAACCGGCAAAAAGACCTCTAAATAAAGAGGTCTTTTTGATATCGGGGTGGGCGGATTCGCACCGCCGATCTCTTGCACCCCATGCAAGCGCCTTAGGCTTCTGGGCCACACCCCGAGATGTTTTGATTCTAGCGCAAAACGATAAAAATGAAAAGTCCCGCCTCGGGCGGGCTTTTTCTTGGCTTCCGGATCCTTGCAAAGAGTTTCGGCAAAAGTCCAGGTGGGTGCTCGCATAGGACGGTTCCGAACGAATCAGCAACCGGCCGGGATATAGAGCGTCATTTTTCAGACACCCCGACCTCCTCGCTTTCGCGGGGCGCGTCGGAGCTCCCTAGGAAACTTGAGTGACCCGAAACCTTATACAGGATCCTGAAAGCCAATTTTATTGTAACATAATTAAAAGCGCCCCGCAACGCTGTACAGAATGCGTGCGGGGCTGGTTTGAATTCCACCAGATCTGGTGGTAAAGGTGGGAAAGAACTGGGCTAGCTGTGGCTTCCTCTCTATGTCTCACGCTTGCGCGCGGGCATCCTCATCAACACGAAAATCAAAACCGCACAGTTTCAACATCGCTGGCAGGCAGTCTGAGAATGTCACTGACGCGACGACGTGAACACCAGACAGGATTCCTCGGCCATGGTTTCCCCCTTTTTGACGTGTGTCTTTACTCGCCGCCAGGCAAGGAGGCCGCGATCTGGACCTCGAGGGAGACTTCGTGGTATAGCAGTCGGCTGAAGCGATCTTGAAGCGCTTCGCGCTCCTCCTTGAGCGCGCTGACCTTGTCCTGATGCTCAGGGTCGTAGCCGAGATTCCCGAGTTCTTTAGCAATGGCATAGAGCCGATCGCTCACTTCTTCCTTTGTCATGGCCTTCTTCACGTTCGTGCCTCCTTTCTAGGACTGCGAAGCGGGCTTGGGCTGGCTCGTCTGCTCACCCTGGCTCGCCAGCCGCTCCACCCTCGCGGCGCGACGAGCCATGAGCGCGAGCTCGTCGTCCGGCTCGACAACCACGTCGTCCGGCGGCGGCGCGACCGGCACGACATCAGTTGTCGGGGACGGCACAGGCGTCCGCCTGGGCCTAGGCAGTCGATCATCCATCATCAACTTGTCGTCCCTTCGTATCATCGTGGTTGCCCTCCCTTCAAAGGTTTGACTACTCTTGGGATTTCTCCCCAAAAGTGCGCCGCACGCTGAATCCGTCACTGAGAGCTGTCAGAATTGACATCTCTCAGTGACAAAATCTTTGCGGATCACATTCCGGTAGAAATCCATTTGTTGTAAAGAGCAAGCCGGTAAACGAAAGAACCACCCCGATGGCCATCGGGGTGGTTCTGGTTTTTCAGCAAGATGTTTTATATACGCTGATATGCCATAGTAACCACCGCGATAAGCCCACAGACTGCAAGGATAAGGGAAATAAGGCCCCAGACCTTGCATGGGCTAATAAACTTAATCACCTGTGCGGTGGTGCTATGATTCATACTAAAGTTAGACTATCATGGAACACTATTTGTTGTCAACTTCCTGTGTGGATAAATCAGTACACTACTAACCTACTAATCAGCTACAAATTCTACTAATTCCTTTTTATGGGCTGTAACACGCGATAAACTTTCACACCTTTATCACTAAAACGAGCTAAAAGCCCAAGCTCTAAACCTGTACTTTGTAGATAATTTTTTATTTGCTCAAAATCCTTACGAAACAATTTTTCCCCAACCTTCAATTCAACGACTATCTTCTTATCAACTACAAAATCAAGGAAATAGCGACCAATTATTTTTTCGCCAACACGAATTACAACCCCTGCTTGTTCTTTAAAGCTCAAACCTTCCTTCGCAAGAAAAAGCGCAACCGCACGTTGTACATGCTTTTCTTGATATCCTTTTGGCAACTCATTATGTGCACGAAAAAGAATACCAACAATTTTATAACTCAACTCTGGATGAACTAACTGTTGAATAGGTTGTCCTCCCATACCTATTCGTAGGATTAGTAGAAAATTGGTAGGTTAGTAGTATTAAAATCCGATTTCTTCCCCTACTCGCTTGTACTCAAAAATTTCATCCAGAGAAAACCAATGACTAATCTCATGTTCTGCTTCATCCGGCGTTTCTGACACATGAATAACATTCATTACCGCGCGCTTTTCAGAGTTGGCAATGGCTGGAGAGTCAGCGGAAAAATCTCCACGAATGGTGCCAACCGCGGCTTTGTAGGGCAAAGTATCCCCGGCAATCTTGCGCACTACATCAATGGCATGCGGACCTTGTACCACCGCTTTGACCAAAGGATATGAAATCATATAATCCACCAGCCATATGCGCACCATTTTTCCAATTTCAAACTTATCGGATGTGCCAAGTTCTTTTTTGGGATCTTTGCCATACTTTTCATACGTACCAAGCGTTTTTTCTCCAAGACGCGAAATCCATGCCTCATCTTTGGGATAGTGCTCATCAATCTGTTTGACTGTGGGCTGAAACATTTTCAGAGCGACAACTTTAAGGCCGCGCTGTTCAATGCGCTTAAAAATTTCCCCAATAAGCCCTTTGGCTACTCCATCAGGCTTAATCATGACATACACTCGTTCTTGTTTGTGATTCATAAGTGAGTATTTAGTAGTTAGTATGTAGTACGTAGAATTATGGAGAGTATACATTAAATCTCAAAATCCTGCAACCCCACTACCCACTACTTACTACTTACTACCTACTACGCACTAATCTTCCATCACTCTCCAACACCACATCCCCGTCTGTATCGTTGCGGAAAATCTCCACGCCAGCTTGTTTGAGACGGTAAAGCGTGGCAAAAGCCGGATGGCCGTAGCGGTTTTTGCCAACTTGAATGACCGCGTATTTTGGCTGCACTGTTTTTAAAAACTCCCGCGAGGTTGAATACTTGCTACCATGATGGCCGACCTTGAGCACGTCAGACTGTAATGCAAATTTACAAATCTTATTCAAATCTACAAATTGCGAATTTGTATTTGTAGATTGGCATGAAATTCGTTGATTGGCATTATACTCTTGCAGCAATTGCTCTTCTACCGCGCTTGTCGCGTCTCCCATCAGAAGAAAACTGGTATTCCCATAGGTCAGCTTCGCCACAATGGATGTATCATTCAATCCCCCGCCTTCTCCGGTTTTCCCCTCCACCACCCTCTCCCCCTCAAAAATTTCTTCAGGATATAAAATTTCCAATTTACTTTCAGCGAAGCCACTCCGCGGCGATGGCTCACAACAAAAATGTTGCGGAAGCCCAGCGGGCATGGCATCCGCCACGGCGGATGAGCTTGGCTGAGCACAAGCACCGGTTTCCTCGCAGGGGAAACCGAGTGCGCTTTTTGTGGGAGACAGCGCCGCGGAGTGGCTGAGTGTCCACACTTGCCGCGCCTTCGCAATTGTCATAGGAATATTTTTTTCTTTTATTTCTTTGAGCCACAAAAGATACTCATCAGTGGTGTGAAGCACACCAGTGGCCAGCACATGTTTAACCTGAAACCGTTTTAATACTTCAATCAGACCTGTTACATGATCCGCGTGCGGATGGGTTAAAATCATAAGCTCAATATCTTTATCCCAAAACGGCATGACACGCCCGAGTTTTTCCACAATTTTGTCAGTCGGTCCGCCATCTACAAGCACATCAAACCCTTGCGCAGTGCGAATCAAATATCCATCACCTTGACCCACATCAAAAAAGTATACGGTAAGTGGCGCATCCCCAGTGTGTAAAAACTGCGTCCACAAAATAGCGGAAACCAGCGCAATTCCCCAAACCCAGCGCGCGCGCGTACGCCAATGCGTTGGCACAAAAGATTTATACAGTTCGTGTAGTTTTTCCAGTTTGTTTCCAAACATATACTCCTCCTACAATACCACAAAAAAGTATAAACGCGGCAAGAAATGAGATCTGTAAATGAAACGCGCCAAAGCGCGCGAAAAATTCCGCCACGGCCGCGATATATTGAAGTGGTGCGCGGGCAATAAATGACAATCCCAACCCCAAAGGATGCCAAAGCATATCCAAGGCAACCGCCGTGGCGCCCAGCGCCATAGCCGCCGGAACAGTTGGCACCACCAAAATATTTACCAAAAGCGCGAACGGTCCAAGAATTCCGGTCATATACAAAATCACCGGGGTGGTAAAAATTATGGCGGCGCAAGAGGCCGCGCCGGCTTCGCGAATCTTCCAAACTTTTGGCAATTTCCTGACCAGTGTTCTTTTCGCAATATCATCAGCAAACCAAATTAGCGCAATGGTTGCCAAAAACGAAAGCAAAAATCCCAGATCAAATTTAAGCAAGCGCGGATTGACCGCGAGCATCACGGCTCCGGCCAGAGCCATGGCATTGCGTGGCTTGGAAAGCCGGCCAATCCCTTTGGCGCCCATGGCCAAAAAACCCATAATGGCGGCGCGCACCACCGAGGCCTCGGCACCAGTCATTAAAACAAAAGCTAAAATTAAAAGAATCGTTGCTGGCAAAGCTTGCTTGCGCGTCAGTCCCACATAAATGAGCGCGCTCAATAACACAATGGAGATAATCGTAATGTTATATCCGGAAAGCGCGGTAATATGCGCAATACCGGTTTCCCGAAACGCAACTTTAAGCGCGGACGAAATTCCAGAAGTATCACCATAAAGAATCCCGGCTAAAAGCCCTCCATAGGGATTAGGAAATAATTGTTTGAGATGGGATTCAAATTTTTCACGCACCACATAGAGTGTGGCCCTCACCCCGCCCCTCTCCCTAAGGGAGAGGGAGGCCGTAGGCCGGGTGAGGGTAGAGACATGTTCCGGAAACGCGCAGGCGGCACTTACCCCGTCGCGTTTGGCATACTGCTCATATTCTGAAAGTGCCTCTGGCACGCAAATAAATAAAAGCTCATCGCCAAATTGGTACTGCGGAAATTTTTCCGCGGTGAGCAAGATTTTCCCCTCACCCTCCCCTCTCCCTAAGGGAGAGGGTGGCCGCAGGCCGGGTGAGGTGGTGGGGTGGGAAGATAAACGCACAACATACGCCACGGTCTTTTCTCGCACGCGCGGAAGCGCGTCCACTACCCCTTGAAAAGTTTTTCTTTGCCCGACTTCAATAACACTCGGAGAAATTATTTGCGAGTAGCGGAAAAGACCAAGAAAGAAGAGCGCAAGAAAAAAAATAGTGTAGCCGCCGGTCTTTAGCCGGCGCGATGCGCAGCCTAAAGAGCTGCGACTACATAGTACAATCGCCCCCACCACTCCATTTGCCAAAAACCCCGCATACCACACAAACGACTCAAAAATCCGTTTTTCCGGCGAGATTATTGAATGCGCGGCAATACCCAAAATAAAAGCAAGGCACAAAAGAAAAAAGAGTGTGGATTTTCTCATTTTTCAAGATCTTTTAGCGCAAATTTTTTGGCAATCTCCGAAAGCTGATGCTCTAAATTTTCCATTTTTCCGTAGATGCGAAACATCACATAAAAAATAACCGCGATTGAAACATAAAACACGGCGTCTGCTCCGCGGCCAACTCCTAAAATGCCGGCTATGTGATTGGTCACTGCCGGATTCCAAACCAATACCACTGCCGCGCCCCACACTAAAATCCAAAGCACAAGCCCGCCTTTAGACAGAGCGCCTTTTTTAAAATTGCGCGCTACGCCCAAAAGCGCGATTACGGCAAGTATGCTGATCAAGATTTGTATCATCATAATGATGTGCAATGCAGATCTACGGATTCATGCTGATCTACGGATAATTCATCCGTGGCATCTGTAGATCCGCATGGTAATCCGCGTCATCCGCGTTGCTTTACCTAAAGAATTTGAGCACAATCAGTTTCCAAAGCGTTTCAATTCCCCGCCTAAAATTCTGTCCTTTCGCAAGGGAATACGGAGTATACTGCGCAGTAATAGGTACTTCCACAAACCGGAATTTTAGACGGGCGATCTCGCGGATAATTTCCGAAGATACTTCCATAGTGGAGGTGCGCAGACGCAGGCGCCGCGCGGCATCGGCGGAAAACGCGCGAAATCCAGATTGACTGTCTGTTACCCAAATGCCAAATAGTAGCCAGGTAAAAAGGTTGCCGAGAGTATTTGCGACTCGCCTCGCCCATGGAATACCTGACACCTGACACCTGACACCTGACACCTTAAACCTCGTCCCAATCACCACCTCGGCCCCCCCCTTAAGTATCGGCTCAATCACGCGCGGGATTTCCGCCGGATCATGCTGGCCATCCGCGTCCAATGTCACAATAACTCCCCCTTCTTCCCCTATTAAGTTAAGAGGGGGTTGGGGGGCGTTATGTAACAACCGCAATGCTCCCTCAATCCCCGTGGACAACGCCGCGCCAAGCCCACGGTTAATCGGATGGCTCAGTACAGTAGCCCCAGCCTCACGGGCCACTTGCGCCGTCCGGTCCGACGACCCATCATTCACTACCAGCACCCTCACCCGCCTTTCGGCCTCCCTCTCCCCGTGGGAGAGGGTAGGGTGCGGGGATAACACCCTTTTCACCACTTCTCCAACGGTTTTTTCTTCATTATACGCCGGGATAATAACTGTGATATGCATATTTCGTGTTTTTTCGCGTGCATTCAACTTTCGTGCCTGCCCCGCACTGAACTTGTTCTGGTGCGGGGTCTTTTCGTGTTCACCTTATAGTATACCACCCATGCCGCGACTCCAACCATAAACACCGCCATAAGCCCAAAAGTGATTAATTTTTCTTTGGCTTGAAAAAACAAAGTAGTCATGCCAAAAAGCAGGGCAAATCCCAAATAGAGTAAAACCACCGCGCGGTGCGGCAATCCCGCGTCAAGCAGGCGAAAATGCAAATGCTTGCGGTCCGCGCGCGCGGGATTTTTGCGCTCCCACACGGCACGGCGAAAAATCACCCAAAAAAAATCCAATACCGGAATGCCAACAACCAAAAGCGTGGTCATCACTTTGCTCCCGGAAATAATCGCGAGTATGCCAAGAAAAAAACCGGCCATTGTAGACCCGCCAGTACCCAAAAAAATCTTTGCCGGATGCCAATTCCAAAATAAAAATCCGGCAAATGCTCCGCCGATGATAAGCGCGAGCAATCCCACCTCGGGTTGGAAAAACCGGACGGTCATGCTTAAAAGATAAACCATTAAAGCGCCAACAACTGCTATTCCGGAAACCAACCCGTCAAGACCGTCTAAAACCTTTGTGGTATACATCAGACCCATTAGCCACACAAAAGTGAACAAATCCGCCGGCAAAGTAATGCGGTATCCCACTCCTTGCCACCAAAACAGCACCCGCTCCCACAAAACCAGGGACTGTGTCCCGCCAAAAGGATTGGTAATCGCGCGAATGCCAATGCCGCTTGCAATCACAATCAAAGCGGCTAACATTGGAAAAATAATTTGGCGCGAAGGCGCAAGATTGCGCGCGTCATCAAAATATCCGCCAATAATCAGTACAAGCCCGCCCAACGAAATGCCAATCAGATATTTCAAGCGGACAGATTCCGCAAAAAGATGCGGAGCAAAAAAAGCAATATACCAAATAACCGCCAGTGCTCCCAAAAAAATAGCAACTCCGCCAAGAAGCGGGGTTGGCCGAGCATGAATTTTCCTTGGCTCATTTGGAACATCAACAATCTGCCGGCGTAGGGCGTATGCGCGCACAACCACGGTTAGCCCAATAACCGCGAAAGCTGAAACAATAAAAGCAATCCACGACATAAAGTATCAGAAACCAGTGTAACATAAAGGGCCGGGTGTTGAAACCCGACCCTTATAATTCATACTTCCTGACTCATGATTTCTACCTTAATGAGTATCCCCAGGCGCGTACCACTGCCCAATCAAGCGGCGAGGTTGGAATTCTTCCAAACAATGCTTTGAATTTCACAATTCCGGTACGCTCCTTTACAAGATCCCTCTTAAACCGTATACGATACATCATGGTATTCCAGGCCAGATCTTCTTTAGCATTCTTGAAGTTTGGCCGGTGGCCGGTTAACTTTACAAACAACGCAAGCACCTTTGACAACTGCGCCTGTTCCTTTGCAAGGTTACGTACTGTCGGCTTTTGCCCGTTGGCAAGCTGTTCAAGCGCAGTCAAATTGATTCTTCCCAGAGTCTCCAGTTGATCGCGCACCAGTGCCAAACGTTCTCCTGATCCGAGCGCGATTGTCGCGGCTGTGGTGCCATTGGCTACGAATACTGCGGCCAAGGCCGTATCAGTTGTGGAAAGCGTTACGCCAAACTCGGTCGCGCTTTGAGTTACGCTGGTTGTGGTTGTTGCCGGCGCAGTTCCGGTTGTGGTTGTTGTCGTCGTAGTCGTAGTAGTACCAGTTGGATAAGTCGGGCCGGTTGTTGTACCGCCACCGCCACCACTTGGCGCATTGCCACCGCCGGCTGACGATGTAGTAAATGAACCAGTTAACACACCAGCAGTTGTACCAAGATGATCGCTTCTATTTCCGTTCGCATCTTTCGTACAGACATTTACATAATATATCGTGCTAGCGGAAAGACCAGTTAGTGATACGCTCGCGCTTGTTGATGTAGTTTCCGATCCTCCGGAGCAAGCAGTACTAGAAAGCGAGCTTGTTGAATAGTGGATAAGATATGGCGTAGTTGCGTGAAGATTGTCCAATGATGTGCTCCCAACAGTCTGCGTTGGCGCGGTCCATGACACCGTTGCCGTAGTTGAGGTTACACTGGATGTGAGTGCAGTAGGAGGCTTCGGAAGGTAATCCGACGAGGTATTAGTGGCATTATAGCCATAGGTTCCACCGTAGTATCCGTAGTTGCCAGAGGCCTGGTTTAAAGCTTGTACGCTTCTATTAACCAGTACAGAAGACAACACAAATAACGTAACAATACTAATTCCAACACTCCCTTGCCATGATCGGCGCTGTTTTGGATCAGTATTTAATTCTTTAATTTTCTGTAACAGACTTTCTATGCGTTGTCTCATATAATTTTAATTATATTATTGCAATGTATTTTATTATTTTAATTCTTGCTAAAATTAAAGTTGTCCACAACCCACTAGGTTTTACGCAATGATTATACCACTCTTGTAATAATTACAAAATCCCTAGTTATCCACAGCTTTAAAATCAATAATAAATGAGCAGAATCTACAAATAGAGACGTTTTGACAGGAATAGTATTACAGTTCATAATGAAAAACCAACTATGTTGTTTTATGCTCTATACACACGTCTTTCACGTAAGTCATCTATTTTTATTTTTTTGATTTATTTATTGATAATCGCTGGCATCGCAATTACCTTGCCAAACACGATCTCTCCCATAAACCGCGTCATTTTTCTTTTATACGCCATTTTCATATTTTGGGCCATACGAAGCGCTCATATTGAAACAACGAATGAACAAGCAGATCTGCAATCTCACAATACTTTGGTATGGAAGGGTCTTTTGATATTCTCCTTTCTCTTTCTTATTTTGAGTCGCATAGTCATGTTTGTGCGCTTTGGAGAAGCACCACTTGGATACGATACCGGATTTTATTGGCAATATTTTCGCCTCATTATTATTAACAGGGACATCGGCACCGCAGTCGGTTCGCACCTGACCTATTCCTCCTGGTTTCCGCTGGGATTTTTTAACTTACACGCGCTTACCGTTATCCACCTACTCCATGTTTTTCATCAACTGCTCACTGCCGGAGCGCTTTACTTTCTGTTGCGTTCTTTGCCGCTGCGAAAGTATTCTTTTCCGATGAGTGTTATCGGGGTTTTTATTTTCGCACTTTCCATCAACCAATTCATGGCCTTTTGGTGGATGTTTTATAAACAAACGCTGGCGATCCCATTTCTCCTTTTGGCCATCGGATTATTCTTGCGCCGGAATCCGTTCGCCATACCGGTAGCCGGGTTTGCCGCGGCTATCCATCTTTCAAGCGCCATCCCGCTTGGCATAGCCTTCGTAATATTTATTATTGCTCAACTTATTATATGTCTGATCAAAAGGCGTCTACCAGAGCGGGAATTCACTTACCTCATAGTGGCCGGCCTACTGGGTGTGATACTTTTTGTGGCGCTTAAAGGTATCGATGACATCCATTACTATCTTAACCTTTTCCTCAAATATAAGGGTTTTGCAACTAACGCCCGCTCCTGGGAAGTTGAACAAATCCGCGGACTATTTATTCCCTTCTCTACCTTTCGCTTAAACGCACTTTTTTACCTGCCTTTTGCGCTTATCGGAATCCTGCAGTTTCGCCGCTTTATTGAAACTCGCCTAACCGAGCGCACCCTACTAATCCCCATAATCTTTGGGGCCTCGCTTATTTTGGTTAGCTTTCCATTTATCCACCAAAGTCGTTCACTTATTTTCTTTGATATTCTCCTTATTATTATTGCGACTCCTCCACTCTTTCGTTTTATCCAACATTTTGCGCGCGATCGTAATGGCGCAATATTACTTGGTTTATTGTGCCTTGGTTTTGTAACCTTTACCTCACGGGTAGTGTGGAATCAGCCGCCGCAATTGTATGCTGATGAGGCAGCAGAACTCAAAGTGCTCAAACGTGAAGGTACTGATTCAGATATTCGAAAAATAGACGATTATATCATGGTAACCTCTTCACTCTATACTCCTTGGGCTTATGCCTTTACCGGATTTGGACCAACCATTGTGCCGGGCTGGCTCACTTGGGATAAGTGGGACTTAGATATGTGGCATGAATTCTGGTTTAGCGATGATAATGCGCGACGTTTAGAATTGCTCCAATTATACGGAAACCATAACATATACATTTTTATCGGAAACCATCAACTGAAAAATATAAACACCCCGCACTTAAAAGACTTTATTGAAACTGATTCACACTTTACCCGTTTTAGCCCACATATTTGGAAATATACGCCGCAACTCCAAGATAGTACTCAACCTACAATATGATGAACCCCTCCTACATTAAAAAAACCAGCGCGGTCTGGGCGCTTATCTTAATCGGACTTTTTCTATTGTTTAAAAACTGGTTGCCTTTCCGCGAGGCCATTCTACTCGCCATGGGACTGCCGTTTCTTTATTTTTTGCCGGGATTTTTAATAATCAAAGTGTTTTTTCGCGCCGGACTGGACCAAATTGAAGCCATTTTTCTAGCTATGCTCTTTTCTTTAATGCTCTTGCATATGGGCATTTATACTGTAGAGGAAAACACCCGGATGATGACTATAGCGGACATCGCGCTCACGGTTGCCGTAATTAATATCCTCTGCGCACTGATTTATCTTGCGCACCGCAAACAACTATCGCCCGCGCGCTTGCTTTCGCGCTTGCGAAGCAAACTCCACAAACGCGACCATAAACAACCCTAGCACAAAGCCAATCCCTCCGAATATCGCGAGCGTCTGATACAGCACTCCGGAAAGCGGAAGACGCGGCAGACGCGAGGGTTCGAGCGAGATGGTTGTACTGCGGAAATTGTCAATTTGAAAAGCGATATTATCAACTATTTGTTGTTGTTCGATTTGCGACCGCTTTAATTGGGTCACTTCCTGATCAATCGCGGCGCGCTCTTGCGGAAGCTTAACAAATAAATCCTCCTCGAGAGCACGCAACTTGTCACGATGGGACGCCATAGTGCTGTCCAGTAAAAGAAAAGTGGTGGCCAAAGACTGATCAATGTTTTCTTTGGTTGCGGCGGAGATCAACGCCCGCGAGCGATCTTTTTCCGTCGTATTGACCAGGTCTTCGGTCGCGGCGATTTGACGCCTAACCAGAGCAATTCTTTCATCAATCAACTCTCGCTTACGAGGTAAAAACGCCTCGGCTTCTTGAAATTCATCAAGCTTATGCTCGGCACGCACTTTCTCTTGCGCCAGCTCTCTTTTCTGCCGCACGGCCTGCGTAGCATGATCATCAATCAGCCGCTTGGCAATCCGATTATGAATTTCCAAAAGCGCCGGAGTCGCGCTTTCCCCTCCTGTTGATTCAATAACTAGCGTGTTACTGGTGTCTTCCTGGTTTTTGCCTTTCACTTCTTCTTCCTCTCCGTTGATCTTCACCCCATAGCGAGCATCACTATATCCTTCCTCTTTAGCATGCCTGGCCAACACCTCGGGAATATAAGCGCCTTCCAGCTTGGCCTTAACTGAAGGCAATGATTCGATTAAGGTTCCGTCTCCTTTAGTACCGACTTCAAACGCGGTACGATGCACAAAGGGAAGCAGTGGACGACTCTTAAATTGCACCGTTCCAGCCACTAAAAAAACCACTACAATAAACGCAAACATTTTCCAACGCTTAGCCCAAGAATTAATAAAATCCGCCAAAGTAAATCCTGGCCCTTCGCTATTATGCTCATTTCTTGGATATTCTTCAGGAGTCATAGATTAGCCGATCTTATCAGATACCTTTTTCCGCGTCAAATGATGAAAGATTCAAAGCATCCAGTACACTATATGCTCCCATTCCGATCCACTCATGAATAGCTAAATACGATAAGGTAAAATGTTCAATAGATGGCACAAAACTCAAGGGGTTAAGCGTAAGTTTCATTGTCGTTGGAAAATCCGCCGGAGCCGGAGTAATCTCTATCCCCTCCCTCTCCAGTGATTTTTTAGCCCGGGGAAGGTGCCAAGCGGAGGTTACGAGAATCACCCGGTGTTGAGCGTGATCCGGAAACCGTTTATCTAAGATTCGTCTTATTGCAACTGCGCTCTCCGCAGTCGTGCGTGAGACGGTCTCCACCCAAAACGATTCTTCCGGAATTCCCATCGCTACCGCATACTGCCGGGCCAACAACGCCTCGCCGGATGGCGGCTCAAATGGATCACCTGAGTCGCCACTATACAAAATCGGCATTTTCCCGTCAAGTTGACGGTACAGTTCAAGACCGCGCCAGAGCCGACGCCAACTTGCTCCGGAAAGCTCGGAAAGCAGACGCGCTTCATCTTTCGGATTTGCACCGCCGGCAAGTATCACGATTGCTTCTGGCGGGTTGTCGGCGACCGTTTTAATCAAGATGGCCGATCGACTTACATCTTTTACCAAACTGCGCGTTAATATAAACGCAGTCGGTTCAATGGAAAGGAGATAGTAGAATATGAGTGTGCCAAGTAGCGCATATTTGGCAATGCGTACTCGTCTACGGTAAAGACATACCAGTGCTATACCCATTCCAATAAAAATAAGTGTGGGAGGTAACACCAATGGCTTGATCATCTTCAATAGCACAAACATATTGCGTCTCAAGATTGCTCCACAGTTTCTTCCATATTAAGAGTAAATCTCCGCACCCGGGGTTTTGTTCTGTTTTCCCGTACAACTCCCGCCATAAGATTTCTTATCTGATCGGATGCGATATGGTTTGAGGAAATCCATACTTCATGGAGGATGGCTGGATGCGTCTGCGTTTCTTGCACAAATTCATTTAAGGCCTGAATAGACAATCCTCCGAGCATGCGATGCTGTTTTGAAGGATCGTCATCAATAAATCCAAGAATCCGATATTCCGCATAGGTCGGATTGCGTGTCCATTCTTCCAAAAGAAATTTTCCGGACTGACCCGCTCCGTAGATTACTACATTTTTTGTTTTAACCGCATCAGCGCGGCGGCGTATCAATTCATCTACCAGACGAAAAGAAAGACGGCTACCTACCACCAAAAGAAACAGTAGGATTCCCAAAATAATGAATACTGCTCGCGAGTATCCTTCAAAACGATAAAGTACGGCAATTAAAAACACTCCAATCCCCACCCCGGAGAGCACCCCTCCGGCAAATCGCCCAAGGTCAGCGGTCGTAATAAAATGCCATAAACCGCGATAGACCCCGGCAATGTAGAATCCTACTGCGCACGAGGCCACAATAATGGGAAGCGATTGAATATACAAGCCAAGGTTATCCTTAAGCGCTCCTTCAAATCGCAAATAGTACGCCAAATAATAACTTGCCACAATAAGAACAAAATCAAGCAAAACCTCAAAAGCGTGCCTTTTGTAAAGTATATTGTTCGTAAGTGGCGTCCAACGAACTTTATTATCTGGAGCTTTAGTTTGAGAATATACCTTTACCCGGCTTAAATAGATCCCGACAATAATAAGAAACAGCACATAAAATAAAAGGGCGGCTACGGAATATACCGGAAAACGCGCAAGTACTACTGCGGCAACCCCTCCCAGCGCTGCCAGGCCATATAAAAGCCACACTGCCCGGTTTTCGGTAAACCCCAGTCCAACCAATCGGTGCGAGGAATGATCTTTGCCGCCCTCGGTGGGCGAGATTCCGTTCCATAGCCGACTTACCGTCACAAGCAATGTATCAAAGAGCGGCACCGAAAGCACAACCAGTGGAACCAGTAGTGAGAGCACGGCGGAGGAGGATCCCAAAAATCCGTTTAGCGCGCTTGGCATAGTAATGCCAGCAAGCAAGAAGCCCACAAAAAGACTTCCGGCATCACCCATAAAAATGGAGGCGGGATAGCGATTTACAATCCAAAATCCGGCCGTGGCATAGAGAAAAATCACTGCAATGGGAAAAATTGGATCACTTAACGCAAATCCGTCCTTAATGAAACGCACTCCAAGAAAAGTAACAGTAGCGATCATCACAATCCCGGAGGCCAAACCATCCATGTTGTCCATAAGATTGATCGCATTAATAATCATAAGAAACCAGAAAAAGGTAATGAGAATATTTAGCAAGTGCCAAGGACTGGCCGAAAAAACAAACCCCGCCACCAAGGGAATACTCACTCCAATGATTTGGCCAATGAGTTTTGTAGATGGTTTTAGATGTAAAACATCATCAATGAGACCAAGCCCAAACATCGCGGAGGCGCCTAACAGCAAGGCCAGCACCAGTTGAATTTGCGCTGGTCGGCCAACCAGCATATAGAAAAAAAATAGCCCGAGTATAAATGCGCAAAAAATTCCTACGCCTCCAAATAGCGCCACGGGACGCTTATTCCAGCGCGTTACGGAAGGAGTGGAAACAAATCCAAACCGGTAGGCCAGGTTGCCGGTTAGCCATACAAAAAAAAGACTGATCAAAAAGGTAACAAAACCAATAATTATAACGATCATAAGCGCGCTGATGCAATGACAGATTCTAAAATTTGATCGATTTTCATAGTCGGTTTCCATTTGGTAAGCTTCCACAAACGATCGACGGACGGAAAACGGCGCTGCATATCCTCAAATCCGTCGGGATATGCTTTTTCATAAGGAATATAAACAATGCGCGATAAGCTCCCTGTCATCATGATTATTTTCTTGGCAAGATCCTCTATACTAATCTCTTCCTCATTGCCGATATTAAACACTTTGCCTACGGCTTGCTCATTTGACATCAGCATCGTTATTGCGGCAAGCGCGTCCTGCACATGGAGAAAACAACGCTTTTGTTTTCCATCACCAAATACGGTAATATCTTCGCCCTGGAGCGCCTGACTCACAAACCGCGGAACCACCATACCATATTGTCCAGTCTGGCGCGGCCCTACGGTATTAAACAACCTGGCAATAACAATCGGTACGCCATATTCTTTAAAATAGAGATAGGCAAAAAGCTCGTCAATCCCTTTTGCCGAAGCATATCCCCAGCGCGTTTTTAACGGTGAACCCAAAATACGATCGTCTTCCTCATCAAGTCCTTGTTTCGTATTCTTGCCGTAAATCTCTGATGTTGAGGCAATAAAAGTTTTAACTTTACGCTTCTTCGCGGCGCGCAAAACATTTTCGGTGCCATGGATGTTAGTTTCCAAGGCCGAGAGCGGTTTTTCCAAAATAAGCTTAACATGCAAAGCGGCGGCAAGATGATAAATTATGTCCGCGTCTTGCACAAGCTTATTCACAAGCTCATTATCTAAAATACTGCCTTCAATAAATTTGAAAAGATTATTTTCTTGAAATTTTTTTATATTGTCACGACGCCCGGTTGAAAGATCGTCAAGAACAGTTATCCTCATGCCCCCCTGAAGTAATAGCTCACTAAGATGCGAGCCAATAAATCCTGCCCCACCGGTAATAAGCACATTTGCCATAAAATTTATATTACCTTTCCTCTATCTTCCAAACATCCCAATAGCGCGCGTCGTAACGATAATCGTCATTTTTTGTTTCCTCCAGAGTATCGGTGGCAAAGTACATAATCTTCGTATCGGGCGTGAGGGTCATGGCGCCATTGGCATACCCGGGTGGGATGTATAACACTACTGGTTTTTGCGCCGACAAAACCAAGCGGCTGGGCGGCGTGCTTTTTGAAGGATGCTCAAAATTATCAATCCGCACCGCGCCAATAAGCGCCGTACCTTGTATCACCAGCACATATTTAGCCGCCCTTTTATGGCCGTGCCATGCTCTAATAAACCCCACTTGGTGGTTAGAAATGACATAGAAACGTTTTACATTTTCAAAATGAAAATCATTAACAAACATAGCTTGCCCACGATCATCAACTACGAGTCCGCCTTCAATAAGTCGCAGTTCTTCCATAGGTAAAAATTATCAGATTATTGCCTCATCAGTTTGCTTAAAACCGTTTTCGTATCTGGAAATGGCCTGAAGCAAATATTTCTCGTTGGAATAAAATTCGTGATCAAAATCTCGAACGCGGTTAGATAATACTAAACCCTTAATCTCGCGAATGCCGTATCGGATATCAAACGGAGTAATCTCCGGTAAAATCATTGCCGCGCGGGCTTTAGTCGTATCCGCATTATAATTGCGAGGATCCTTAAATTCGCCGGTCTTGGTTTCAATTGCGCACCCGGTTTCTTGCTGAATTAAAGCTCCGACTTGATCAATCGTAATATTCTGGGTGGCTAGATTAAATACTCCGCGATGGGAAGTATTGAGCGTGCGCGCGATAATAATGCCAATATCTTTTACATGAATGAACGGACGCCATTGATTGCCGCCAAAAATCGTAAGCTTACCCTTGGTCATTGCATTCATGGTCATATAGTTTATCGCCAGATCCATGCGAATGCGCGAGAAGGAATCCGGTATTCCAAACGCGGTACCGAGTCGGAAGACCAGCGCGTTTTTATCTTGGAGATATTGCTCGGCGCCATGCTTGGTCTGCGCATATACGGACAACGGATTAATAAGCGATGTTTCCGCTACGGGGTTATCGTTGGCGCCGTATACCGAACAGGTTGAGGTAAAAATAATGCGGCCAGCGTATGTTTTAGACAGCCACTCCAGCGGATCTTGGTTAACCTGTCGGGTAAGTTCGGGCTTTATCGCGCAAGCGCCGTCGCCCACCAGTGCCGCCAGCCATACAATATGGCTGTAGCGGGGGAGCAACTGGCCTAATTTATTGCGATCGCGAATATCGCCATAAATAAAATCCGCCGGTTTTAAATAATGGTTTTCGTAAGTGAGATTATCGTAAACCGTAAACGGAATATTGGCGGCAATAAGCTGGTCCGTAACGGCCCCGCCAATATACCCTGCTCCGCCGACGACTAAAACGCGCTCAATCATAGTGAGAAATTTTATACCCCTGGCTTGCCAGTGTCAATGTGTACTTCCTGTGATTAAATGTTCAATCCTATCAATGCAATGCTCCTTGGAAAAATGTTGCGCGGCATACTCTTGACCGCGGCGACCGTATTCATCTAATCGCGATCGCTCGGCATACGCTTTCCGTACAATATGTTCTGCCGTCTTACTGTCACCCGAAACGGCCGAATATCCGCATTGCGCTGTTTGAATAATCTTATGCCCTTCACTTGAGGCCTGCAAAAACGCCACCACCGGCAAACCGGCGGCCATAAACCCCCAAAGTTTTCCCGGCACTACCGCAGTGGTATTTTCAGGCGCCAAACACATCAGCCCCACATCGACTTCCGCCAAGAGCGCGGGGTAGTCTTTTGGCGACACAAATGGCCCAAACGTCACATTGGTTAAACAATATTCTTTACTTAATTGTGTAAGTCGCGCTTTTTCCGTGCCTTCACCAATAAATAAAAAATGCACTCCCGACAAATCGCGCACACGACGCGCAGTTTCAATAACAAGTTCAAGACCTTGTGTGGGACCAAAAATACCCGCAAACAAAAAAATAAACTTTTTTCCAAGTCCGTATCGTGCACGAAATGGCCCCACGCCTCCCCCTCCACCTACGGGAGAGGGTCGAGGTGAGGGAAACTTAAATGCATTCACATCAACCCAATTATACACGGTGGTAATTTTTGTGGCCGGCACGCCTTTTTTTTCAATCAAAAACTCGCGGCCTCCACTTGTATGCGTCGTAAGTGCATCCGCGGTCCTGTACGCACGCCGTTCCAGATATTCATAAAACGCGATGAGTGCGCGATTTTTCATAATGCCGGCATCAATCGCGTTCTGTGGAAAAATATCCTGCACATTTAAAAGATACCGCGCGCCGTATTTTCTTTTTACCCACGCTCCCACTTGCGCTAAAGGAAAATGCGGGATGTAGACAACCACGCCATCAATCGGAACCTTCACGAACTTTTTTATAGCGCGTCGGTATACAAACGGAAGCACAAGCTCACTGACACCGCGCAGTATGTAATTGGACGCGCGCTGACCAAGAGTTTTTACGCGCACAACTTTTACCGCTCCTTCTTGCACAACAATAGGCCATGATTTCCTCTTCTCCTCATCCGCTAAATTGTCTTCCGGCCTGGCTGTGACAACCGTAACCGCATGTCCGCGCGCGGCAAATCCTTCCGCCAGCTCGCGCATCATCGTGGAAATTGAGCGAATCTCTGGGGGATAAAAACTGGTTAAAAGAAGAATATGCATAAACTCAATGCTCTGCCATAATAACAAATGTCAAGGATTTTGGCGAGGGTACAAAAAAAGCGGCCCTCTTGCGAGAGTCGCCCGTTAAATCGTTCTGCCTACTACGCGATCAGTTACTTGAGCAAACCGCGGCGTGTAAGGTCTGTGCAAAGCTTCGCCATTCCCACCATTGGCGTTGGGTCGTACTGGTGCACTTGAAGTCTAGCACGGCGGGCGGTTGCGCAGTTTGCGGCCGCGTCGTCCACGAAGAGAATCGTGGATGGATCTTTATCTTGCCAGCCGAGTTCTTTGAGAATCACTGTCCAGGCGCCGTCGTCGGTCTTGGTCATGCCGATGTCGTGTGAGCGCACGACCGACCCGTAGCGATCCGCAAGGTTGATAAACTGCCGCTCCCGCGCGGTCTGCCACTGATTGGTCGTAGTCACAAGGGCAAGTGGCACACTTTTTTCTTTGAGCTCCCACAGAATCTTCTCCACGTCCCAATCTACCATGTAGATGTGACTGTCGTGCGCAACGCGGATTTGCTCATCGGTAAGATACGGCACTTCCAGCACCTCACGCACCGCTTGCGCAAACTGCTCGCCAGTGATCTTTCCACGGGCGAACTGGCCGTAGGCAGGATTGTGGAAGAAAAGGGCGGCCTTGTCCGGCCGTACTCCAAGTTCACACAGGATCGCCTCGGTGATTTTGTGCGTTGCACGCACGATCACATTGCCGACGTCCCAGAGCGCGAATTGGATTTGGGACACGGTTTTCCTCCCGTTGTGTCATCCCCGTGCAAACGGGGATCCATGGATTCCCGCTCCCCGATGTTGCTCGAGGACAAGTTTCGCGGGAATGACAATTTCAGGATAGCCACCCCAGCGCCTCCAGCACCGCCCGGCCGATGTGGGTGACCGCCAGCTCGCGGTTCTCGCCGTCCAGCACGAAGTGGTGACCAAAGTCATCCAGCGCGCCCTCGGAGTTAAGAGCTAGCACGACCGGCGATCGTCCCGGCCGCGGTGCGATCGCGACCATGTGGCGGTTCATGGGATTGCCGTTATGCGTCTCAAGGTCGCGGAACTTCCACCCCGTATCTTGAAGATGCAACTTGGCCACGCAGGTCAATTCCACATCACCCACCGGGCCAGCCGTTACAATACCGGACTGATCGTCGAGGTGATCGAGCCCCACGGAAAGTAGCTCGAGCGGCTCCTCCTGTACCTGGCGCAAATCTGGCCGCACGATACTCCAGATACTCCTCTGCTCATCATCGAAGGCACTCTGGTGTAGAGCCAGTGCGCTCGGTAGAAAAAATCGGGACCAACCCTCGTCGCGGTACACTCCCATCTCCACCATCTCACAGACCTGCTCCGCAAGGAGAGCAGTGGTCTCGGCCATACCTCCCGAGGGTTCGGCATCATTTTGCCGAGCAGGCGCGCCGGTATTGCGCACGTGCATGATCGCGACCCACTCCGGAAATGCCGGCACGGGCATGTAGCCAAAATACTTGTCCAAAAGCCGCTTCATGCGCCGCTCGTCAAGCTTGGCCAGTGCGGCCCAGGGCACAAGCATCGCAGTGGCCCCGCCAAAGTGCGCCAGGCCTTCAAACCGACCGGGCTTGCGCTCTTCGTGAATGCGCCGCAGGAGATCCACATCCAGCCCTGCGGCACGCGCCGCATCCGGATCCGGCGGCTTAGGCGTGGTCATTACCTGGAGATTACGCGTTTGCGCTACGATCCGCCGGTCTGCCGTTACTTCTCCGCATACTACTCCTTTGACCCAAGGCATGGTTTAATCCTTTCTGTATGTCATCGCGGTTGAGCCGTAGGCGAGCGTGGTGATCTCACAGATTGCCACGGCCTTTGGCCTCGCAATGACGGTTGCTTGTTGATGAAACGAACAAATATCCCTTCGGGATGCTTTTAACTTACACATTTTACCATTCCATGTCAATACCTTAACACTGCTCTTACGGGCAAATGATCAGACACGTCAACTTGCGGAGTGTCAATGGAAACCACCGTAAAATGCGACGAGGTATAAATAAAATCAACCAAGCGACCATTGCCAAGTATTTTGGCGGCACGATGCGTGCGCAGGTTTAAGGTATTGGTAATGTTAGAGTCATATATTGCATTATGGGCGACCTCATCAATCTTTCCAATCACTTCCGAACCCGGTTCCATATTAAAATCCCCGCCTAGTATAAATGGCTCACCCTTGAGACTACAAAGATACTCCGCGAGTAAACGCACTTGCCGCAATTTTTCCGGCGTATCAATCGGGTCTTTGGTCCAAGCCCCGTGAGTGACAAGGACATGAATCAGCGTACCGCCGAAATCAACCGTCGCATCCAGTACATTGCGCGGCATTTCCGGCCCTTCTTGTTCCCAGGGAACATCAGGATACTCTCGATACTCCTTTAACCACACGATCTTTGTATTGAGGATATTTCCGCGTACTAACACTGCATTGCCTTCATATGCAGCAGGATTGTCAACTAAGCGATACATGGGCGTCACCGCGCCGCTTATACCCAGTGCATGTTTAACATATCCAAAAGTATCCACGCTTTCATCATTCCAAAAATTAATCCTTCCGCCTGTCACTTCTTGCATTGTAATAATATCCGGCGCCTCAGCACGCAAAAACTCGACCAGCTTGTCGAGAAATTTACCGCGATAGATATTGATCTGAATGATTTTCAATCGCATACTAAATAATTTTATGCCGTTGCGCTAACTCGGACATGGTGATGATTTTTCTGCCGCTTTGCAGGATCGTTTCAATGGCCCGCTCTAGGTGGTTAATTTTTTCTTCCAAAGACATACGCAACCGTTCGAGCGGTACTTTTTGTCCGGAATCAAGATCGCGACGATCCATCAGGTCCGCCGGATGGACTAAATAGTAAAACGCGTCAATCTCACGCAGGCAGGACTTAAGCAGTTGCTGATGCCGCTTCCAGCCAATCATAAACCCGAGCGTATGCCAGCAAGCGACTCTAAAACGGTTAGTTGGCAAAGGCAACACCTTTACACTGCCCTGATTATACACCTGCCGCTTGCCCCACAAAAGCGTGCTAAAATCTTTCCGACAAAAAATACTGCCCATCTTATCATTACCCAGATAATTTATGAGATTTTTAATCATTACCGAAAACATCAGCCAGGAAGGAAAGGCCGAAGTATCATAATCATAATGAAGTTCATTCAACACCTGGTATAGTGCGCGCGAAGTTGTCCAAGCCGGGGAAATAAAACCGCGCGGCGCGTACCCTACCGTTTGCGCGATAATATCATGGCCGAGTTTAACTTCCTCATACATTGCGGCGCGCGGTAAGGAGGCCAAGTCTATATGATGCGACCAGGAATGATTGCCGATCTCGTGTCCGTCGCGCGCCCAAGCGCGCACCTGCTCACGATTTTCCGGTTTTTCCAAATCCTTACCGATCACATAAATAATGTACTTAAAATTGTATTTATTCGCGATTGCAAAAAACCGATCGACCACCTGAAAAAATGTCGGATCTTGATAATTAGCCGTGAATCCGTAGATCCAGCCAAGCGAGTCAAGATTCAAACTAATCGCGGCGTACTTCATAAAATAAATCACTCCATTTGACAATGCTACAATTGTTCTTTTTGACATCCGCTCGCGTCGGCAGGCCATAATAACTCGCGGAAATATCCGGACGAGGTTTTTGATAATTGTCACTCACTAATCGTTCTACTGCCAAAGTAGCAAGCGCGGGAAAATCATGAAACACCTGCATATAAAATCGCAGCATAGATTGATTTCTAGCATATTCTTTTTGCACCAGTACTTTACCGGAATCAATTTTCTCCTCCACCTGATGAAAGGTTACTCCGATTGGCTGATTGTGTGCGTGCGCCCAAAAAAACGGAAATAGCCCGCGACAGGATGGCAACATTGCCGCGTGCTTGTTAATAATGCCAAGGCGCGGCGCGTTAATAATCTCTTTTTTAAGCACCTGTCCTACGGTAATGATCACGACATCAATTTTATTATCCTTGATCCATTGCGCTACGGCGGGATCGTTGGGAGTACTGGCGGTATGCAGGGTAAGCCCATGCTTATCGGCTAACTGTCGCCAGGTTATAGCACCGAAACAAAATTGCTTAAAGCGAGTTTTAATCGCATACAATCCAAAAATAAAAAAATTCCAAAACCCAAAAACCCGCCAATACCAAAAGGTGATCCCCGCACCTTTCAATTTCCCTAACTGATCCGGAAATACATACAGTCCAACCACCTCAAAGCGCTTGCACAACTGCGAAACAGTGCGCTTCCAGGCCGGAAACGCCCAAGTATAATCATCGGCCGTAAAGATGGCGAGTCGGATCATGTATAAAGGATAAATAATCAAAACCCAAAAAATCCTAAAAACTTTTTTGCCGCCCGCCTTAACCTTGATGGCCAAAATACTCTGCGACTACCGTCGGTATAAAAACTTTTGTCCAATGCCGTGATCCGATAATATTCCAAAACCTCGTGCTCTTTACGATATTCCGGGAAAAATGGTGAGTGTCTGGAAATGATCTTATCCAACTCTTCCGGGCTTTCGGAAAAGGCGGCAGGATTTTCAAAATAATGGCCATCCAGGGTGCGATAGTAGATGCCGCCTTTCTTTATAACAGCCCAAAGATTAATGGTCTGATTGACTTGCGGAGCAAACGAACTATGATCCTCGGCCACAATAAACTCCCGCGCTTTCCCGGAAAACAATGAAATTCCGTCAATATCTTCCAGCACGGATACCCCGACAATTTCGCACAGCGTCGGGTATATATCCATGACGGATGAAAACCGTTCGGTGACGACCAGACCGCGATCAGCTTTCTTTTTATGCAATAAAAAAGTATTGGTTCTCGCTTTATTCAACAACATATAGGCCGGCTCTTTGCTAAGTTCGTTGCGCAATTTAAAGCCATGATCAGAAAATACAAACACATGATCAAAATCATCAAGCTTAAGACTATTCCTTAAAATCCGCAAGGAATTTGCCACTTTTCGATGGCCTCTTTTAACAAACCGTGGATAACAAACAAAATCATCCACCGCCCAATGAAGATCCGACAGCGCAACATACACCAAACTCTTATCCTTAACCTCCAATCCTTGCAAAAACTTCTTCAGATTCAAATCCGGGTTGTGCGTCCCGATGGAGTTAAATCCCGGAGGAAATACCCCGTTCCTTTTTTCATTCGGATTATTAAAAAAGGACAGATTAAACCCTTGTTCCAATAAAATTTCCAGAATATTTTTTCCCTCATTTTTCAAAAAAAATCTCGGGTATTTTATCCGCTTATCACACCCATTTTTGTAAGGATACTTCCCTGACCAAACGCAAGCCAAGCTCCTGGCGGTGTCCGGAGCCGGCGTAAAACAATTCCGATACAATGTTCCGCCGATCTTTTCTAATTCCTCATCCAGCGGCCCTTTGGCAACCGCACTGTTTAATACCTGGAGCATATCCGGCCGCAGCATATCTACAAAAATGATAAGAATTTTCATATCGTTACTTGACCATAAGCGGATAAATAATCTCCCGTGCGCGCTTCAAATCCTCTTCACGATCAATCTCAATCCACTGAAGATCTGTGGGGAGTATATAGACTGGCAAGGCCGCTGTGGTAGCGCGTATAACACACTCCTCATAATGGTAAAGATATTCCCCGCGCGCATAATCATCTTCCGCCGTTTTGAAAAGGTGTTTTAAGAAGTCTGCGGAAAAACGAGATATGCCCATCATCTCGCCGCAGGCCTGACGCTTTTGATCATCGGACAATTGCTTTCCCAACGCGCGAATTTGATTCCGCTGGTCAGCGCACACATATACTTCATCTCCTGAACCGGAAAGCGGTGATACCAGCATTACATCTCGATACGGCGAGCAAAGCGCGAGATCAATGCATTTAGCATCATAGAGAAGATCGGATTCTAAAAGAAGTACCGCGCTATCTCCAATTACCGCCTTCGCTTTTAAAAATGAGTTCATGCTTCCACTGGTTGCATACTCTTCATTATAAACATAGCGAATCGGCATCCCCAGAAAATTATCCCCCAAACGAGTCTGAATCATCTCGTGAAGGTATCCTACCACGATGACAACTTCAGCGATACCGGCTTGCTTAAGAGCTAAAAAAGATCGTTCCAGCAAGGTTTTACCGTCAACTTCCAAAAAACCCTTTGGTACCTTTTGAGTCCGCGGCCTCAAACGCAAGCCCATCCCGGCCGCAAGAATTACGGCTTTTAAATTTCTCATAAAAGCTCTTTTATTGCTAAAAACAATCGATCAATATCAACTTTCTCAATCTCCCCCATATTGGCAATCCGAAACATCACTTTACCCGCGTCGCCTTGCCCGGCATAGATTACAAACCCGGCCGCCTTTAGATGATCATGCAACGTCTGATAGGATAAATTCGCGGGAAGCCGAAGCGCGGTAAGCGTTACCGCCAGCATCCCTCCTTCTAGATACATTTTTATCCCCAACTCTTGCGCGCGAGTTCGGATAGATTGTGCAAGCTGTCGGTACTTTTCATGACGCGCCCTCCATCCGCCTTGTTCGTGAAACTCTTTAAGGGCTTCGTCAAGCGCGTACAATACTTGAACCGAGTGAGTAAACGGCGTTCCGCCGCCCTCCTGCTGGCGATAATATTCTCGCAGATTAAGGTATACTGAACGCGGCTGAAAATCGGTTTGATCTAATAATTCTCGACGAGCGACTACAAAAGATATTCCCGGAATGCCATGCAGGCATTTATTAGCCGTCGCGGCAATTGCGCCAACATTCCATTCTTCAAAATTAAGCTCCTCACCCCCAAAACTGCTTACACCATCTACAAGAAGAATTTTTCCGTACCGGTGCGCGAGTATTCCCACCATGCTCAAGTTATTTAGTCGTCCGGTGGTGGTTTCATGATGGATAACGCCCACATGAGTAATCGTCGTATCCTGTTGTAAAGATTCTTCAATGCGCTGTGCATTAAGCTCTGCTCCCCATTCGTGTTTCACTGCGGTAAAGGAGATACCATACGCTCTTGCCATCGCCTCAATACGCTCCCCATAGACTCCATTTTCAAGTATAAGCAGTTTTCCACTTTGGGGTATCAGACTTGTTATCATGGCCTCCACTGCGGCAGTTCCTGAACCAGTGAGTAGCACGCTTGCGTAACGATCGTGAGATAATCCATACACCGCAAGCAATCCTTGCCGCACCGATTCCTGTAAAACCGAAAACTCCGACTCACGATGACATATATCGGGTTTTGTCAGTGCCGTGCGTACCCTTTCGCTCACATTGACCGGCCCTGGATTAAGTAAAATCATAGTATAACTCTTGGCATCACTTACGGCGCAGAAACTTCATAAAGGCCATTTTATTTTGCTGCGGGGTAGTTGTTGGTCTGCCTAGATTTGCGCGCGCGCCTTTGCGCACACGCACCTCTAAAAGACACGGTCCTTTCAGTTGACGCAATTCTTCAAGTGCGCCGTAAAGTTGCTCCTTGGTTTCCGCATGCCAGGTCTTTTTATAGCCGCATGCGCGCGCAATGGCGGGTATATCAATCATAAATCCCACAGTAGGCTGTCCGCCAACGGAATCATGGGCGCCGTTATTAATTATGACATGCTTAAAATTGCCCGGCGCTTGCGCGCCAATTACCGCCAACGCGCCCATGTGCATAATCAGCGCTCCGTCACCATCAATGCAATATACCTGACGATCCGGTTTGGCGAGCGCAATCCCTAGCGCGATTGAAGAAGAATGCCCCATAGATCCAACCGTCAAAAAATCATGACTGTGTCCTTGCCCCTTGGCTTCTCTGCATTCGTAAAGTTCGCGAGAAGTCATTCCAGTAGTTGAAACTATTACATCCTCTTTTTTTAAATAATCAACAACGCATTGAAGCGCATTTTCGCGAGTCATTTCATAAGACAACTCCGATGAATGTCCTGACCGATAGGTTGCGAATGTGCCTTTGCGTACTACGAGCGCATAAGGCTGGCTCCCAGATCGCATCGTCTTAAAAGCATGCGCCAAAACGGCGTTGACGCCCTCCGGATCCGATGGAAGAATCTCAAATGGAATACCCAGTATTTCAAGAAGGGCAATAGTAACCTCCCCCGGCTTTAGATGTTGGGGCTCATCATGAACGCCCGGCTGTCCGCGCCAACCAATTAAAAGCAACATCGGGATCCCGTATACTTTTGGATCAGTAAGCGAGGTCAGCGGATTGACGGTATTGCCTTGACCGGCATTTTGCAAGTAGACGAGCGCGATCTGACCAGTGGCTAAATAATGCCCGGCGGCAAGCGCGATAGCATTGCCCTCATTGGCGGCAATAATTTGCTCCGGGGGCAAAACCTCCGCGCTCACGGCCGCACAGAACTCTTTAAGCAAGGAATCCGGCACACCGGTAAAAAAATTTATGCCCCGCGCCCGTAACCTGGCGACAAAGTCTTTGGGCGATATCATAATTGCCTTTGATAAGTAACTCCTTGAGTAAAAGCCGAAGCGCGTTCAACATCCGGCAGATTATTAACATCCAGCCAATTTCCGCTCACATACATTATCCGCGGCGGATGCCCAACCGCCACGAGATCATCTAAAAGATCCGTAACACTCAGTGTTGAAAAATCCGGACGGCTTTGCAGGCGCTTTATACTTTCCTTAAACAGCTCTTGCCCTGTTCCAGAAACCAGTAGCGCGCCTATCCATTGTCCATGGGCCTGAAGTGAAGGGTTGTCTGCCGCATTGTTTAAACATTTGACAAGATGCGCGTCAGGACGAAATATACTTCGATCATCTGGAACATTGCATACCACATAATCGCCTTTAACCTTATCCGTAATCTTCTGCCGCACATTTGAATCCACCACAATCGTGATTGGCGCGTCTGATTCTAGGAGATCGCGGACAATATAGCGACGCAACAATAGATCTCCGTACATGATCAGCGTATTATCTTTAACTTTTTGGAGCGCGCAAGCGAGGGTGGCCAGATCTTTGGAGTGCTCAAAATCAGGGTTATGCAAGAGTTCAATTCCGTCGATATTAATTGTCTCCGGTCTGTAGCCGGCCACTACCGTAATATCACGAATGTTGTGACTGCGAAAATCCTCCACCAACCGCGCGAGTATCGGTTTACCGCCTACCGGTAACATCGCTTTAGGACGCGCTTGCGTCAATTCGCCTAGTTCGCTACCTCGGGAAGCGGCTAAAATAATGGCATTCGGCTGTTTTATGAAAGATGACTTAAGATATTTTTCTTCCGCCTTGATAAGTTCTTCGGCTTTTTGTAAGCGAAATATCTCCTGTACTGGAACCATATGGTCTTCCACACTCATGAGTGACTCTTCTTTGTAAATAGTAGAAGCGGTTTGTTGCATGGCGGACACTGCCGCGCGCAACAGATGATTTGCCCAAATGACGATACTCACTTTATGGGCGCGAAACTGTTCGGTCGGCGTACTGTAATACATAGTCGGCACAATTATAAGCGGCGCGCGTCCATCCCAGGACTTGGCAAATTCAAAAATCTCCCCGGCATCTTTTTTCTTACTGTGGATTAAGATGGCATCCGCCCCCGCGGCGTGATAGGCCTCCGCGCGCCGCATCGCCTCTTGCAGTCCCCAGCCGGCAATCAGCGCCTCCACCCGTGCTACTACGCAAAAATTCGAATCCTGTTGAGTATCTTTTGCCGCTTTAATTTTTCCGGAAAATTCTTCAATCTCCGCCAGCGGTTGAGTCTCCCCTTTAATGAAACTGTTGGTCTTTGGAAATAATTTATCCTCAATGCACAAACCGGCGACTCCGCGCTGTTCTAACTTTTTTACAAGTCGGCGCACGCTATTAAAATCACCGTAACCCGTATCACCATCAACCAGGATTGGGATAGTGGTCGCGTCGCTCATAAACTCCAGCACCTCCAACACTTGTGTCCAGGAGGCCTCATTGTTGTCGCGCACTCCCAGGCCCGCCGACATCGTCAGCCCGCTTGCCCAGATTCCGGCAAACCCGGCTTCCTCAACAATTTTGGCAGATAAACCATTATGCGCTTCCATGAGGAAGTTAAGGACACTACCGGTCAGAAGATCTCGCAATTGTGCCGCCTTGCTTTTCATAAAAATTCTACAGCCCATCCTCCCGATACGATCGTTCAATCCAAAGATGATAATCCTCCGGCTTATGTAAACGAAAAGCGTCATTGTCTAGGCGCCACAGCAAATCCTTGGCAATCCGCTGCGATGCCTTACCATCGCCCAGGCCATGCGGCCACTTTTTCCCGTAGAGATTTTCAAATTTTTTAAGCACCACCTCGGCTGGATATTTTTCTGGCGCGGCTGGATCAAATTTTACGGACGAGCCCACATCATAGACTTGCGGTCGCTCGGTGGATTTGCGCATCTGTAGTGATGGCACTTGCAATACGCAAGTTTCTTCCACAATGGTACCGGAATCCGTAATTACTCCGCGGGAATTTACCATCAGCGCCACAATTTCCATATAGCCGACCGGATCTACCATAATCACATTTGGGGGAAGCGACAGCCCGTACTCTTTAAGCACTTTTTGTGTACGGTAACTTAACGGCAGATAAATTTTTCGCTTCGTGCTACCAATGAGCTTTAAAATCGCCTCAAATGAAGTTCTGATATGCACATTCTCCCGTCGATGCCAGGTCATCAGGTAATACTCCCCTTTTTCAATACCGCGGGATTTGAAAAAATCCGGAGTGGCCAGCGCGTCAAATTTTGCTTTCTGTTTGAAATAGTAAGTATCCAGGATCTCCACAATCGGATTGCCATCTGTTACTACAATGTGTTTCGGATTCAGCCCGGCTAACATTCCCTGGTATTTGTATTCCGGAAAATAAGTATAAATCACATCCGAAAGTTGATCAATGAGATTGCGATACTTCGTTTCCGGCATGCGCCAATCATACGCGCTCCAACACCCTTCAAAATGCACAATGGGAATATTTAACTGCGCCGCGGCAATGGATCCCACTACCGTATTAGTATCTCCCAAAAACATTACTGCCTCGGGCTGCAAATCTTCAAGCACCGGATAGAGTTTACGCATCACATCCGAGGATACCTCGGCATCATTGTCGCCGCTGGCTCCCAGCTCAATTGACGGTCGCGGCACATCCAATTCTTGAAAAAATACTTCCTTTAGGTTATCCGCGTAATGCTGTCCAGACCAAATAAAAACAATCTCATGCTTGTCTTGGGCAAAAAGTTGCTTTAATACCAAAGAGGCACGGATAATATCCGGACGAATACCGAGGATGATGGCGAGTTTCTTCTTCATATATTTCCTTCTCTCCTCCCCTTCAGGTAAGGGGAGGCTGGG
>Ga0156124_106_pt3 | contig 73551 bp, 57 predicted proteins | sample RifCSPlowO2_02_FD_107777 | JGI IMG/M metagenome (GOLD analysis project Ga0156124, IMG submission 107777) | Candidatus Uhrbacteria bacterium RIFCSPLOWO2_02_FULL_46_25 | reverse complement strand
CTTCCTCCAGGGATCCCGCGGCAAGCCGCGGGGAAATCCGCTACGCGGATTATACCATACGCATTATCAATTAAAAAGAGCCCAAGCTTTTGGCTTGAGCCCCTCAATGATGTACACCTCCCTCTTGATCTATTACGGCGCGAGACGATTCGGTCCCCGGTAGAGGTACGTCACCTCCCGGACGTTCTTCGCACCGATGAGAACCATCAGCATCCGCGTCAATCCGAACCCGAAACCCCCGTGCGGCGGACAGCCGTGGCGGAAGCAGTCCAGGTAGTGCTTGATCGGCTCGGGAGTGAGTCCTTTCTCCTTCGCCTGCTGCGTGAGGATGTCGTACCGATGCTCGCGCTGAGCACCCGTCGTTACTTCGAGCCCCTTCCAGAGAAGGTCGAAGCTCTTGGTGATGGCGGGATTGTCCGCGTGGCGCATGTGGTAGAAAGGACGCACGGAGATGGGATAGTCCGTCACGAACACGAAGTCGTGACCCGTCTGCTCCTTGATGTGAGCGCAGAGCTGACGCTCTCCCTCCGGGTCAAGGTCGCCCTTGGTCTCGGCGGAGAGGACGTGACCGCGTTGCGCGAGGATCGCATAGGCCTCGGTCATGCTGATTCGCGGGAACGGCACCGTGGGAATAGTCACCTCGACACCGAAGTGCTTGGTGATGACCTCGCCGAGCTTGTCCCGGAGGGACTGGAGCACGTACTGCAGCCACCGCTCCTCGAACTTCATGACATCGTCGTGCGACTCGACCCACGAGATCTCCACGTCCACGCTGGTGAACTCCGTGTCGTGGCGGGATGTGAACGACGGATTTGCACGGAACACCGGTCCGATCTCGAACACGCGATCGAAGCCCGCTGCCATCGCCATCTGCTTGTAGAACTGCGGCGACTGAGCGAGGTAGGCGTGGCCACCGAAGTACTCGACGCGGAAGAGCTCCGCGCCGGACTCACTGGCACTGCCCATGAACTTCGGCGAGTGGATCTCGATGAACCCCTCCTTAATCCAGTACTCGCGCATGGCATGCTCCGCTGCCGTCTGTACCTGGAAGATCAGATGGTTGGCAGGACGGCGCAGGTCTAGGAAGCGCCAGTCGAGTCGCAGGTCGAGGCCGGATTCCTCCGTGATGGGGAGCATCGGAGGAGCCGCGTTGCTGACTTTGAGATCATCGAGTACGATCTCGATGCCGCCGAGCTTGACCTTCTCGTTGGCGACGACCGTGCCGGTCACCTCCACGGCGGATTCCGCCGTGAGCGTGGAGATGAGGGCGCTGAGTGAGTCTTGCTTCTTCTCGCGCACGACCTGGACTCTGCCGGTGTGGTCGCGCACGATGACGAATTGTACCTTTTTTTGATCGCGAAGCGTTTCGAGCCATCCGCAGATCCGAACGGTTTCGCCGTTCTTGGACCCGAGTTCTTTGATCAACGATCGTTCCATTTCCTTCTCCTTTCAGTGGTGGTGCCTTGCCTGATTGGCTTGGTGTATGTGGCATTCATGGATCGATCCTCCTACCGAACGCTCGGTGGAAGGGAATGGTGTCCCGCACATGCGGAATCTGCAGGAGCCAACGGATGAACCGCTCCAGCCCCATGCCGAACCCTCCGTGCGGCACACAGCCGTACTGACGAAGCTCCCGCACCCATTCGTAGCGGGTATCACCGGCTTTGCCTTTCTCCGTCAATCTCTCATCGAGCATTGACAGAACGTGAATCTTCTCAGCGATACCGAGAAGTTCGCCGAACCCTCGGCTTGCAATCAAATCAGCTGTCTTTGTGCGACGCGGATCAGCTGAATCAATCACGTACGGAAAGGGTTCGATGGATCGCGGAATGCCAACGACCCAGAATGGGGTATTGCCGAACCGGCTACTGAGCAAAGATTCGTCATTGGAACCCAAGCTCTTGCCGAATTCCATGTCGGAACCCTGCGCCTTCAGCCACTCAACTGCTTCGTCGTAGCCAATGCGCAGAAACGGAATTTTCAGCCCGTCGTCGCACATTTCGGTGCCGATGATATGTGCAAGCTCACGTCCTTCATGGATGCTTTGCTTGCTTACATCTTGGATGAACCGCTCTACCGTTGCGACCATGTCCTCGAAATCCACGAACGCCAATTCGGCTTTGATGTGCCAGTATTCCATGAGGTGTCTCTTGGAGCGACTTTCTTCGGCTCGAAAGCTGGGACCGATATTGTAGATCTTCTCGAAGGCATGGACTGCCTGTTCGAGATAGAACCCGACACATTGTGTTAGGAATACATCTTGCCCATGCACTTTGAGCGCCATCGCCGAACGGTCATCGTAGAGCGGCGTCGGTGTGAGCACGGGAGCATGAATCTCAATGAACCCATTTTCATGGAACCACTGATGCACAATACGCGTGAGGACATGACGGAACTTCAGAATCGCTGCGATCTTTTCATTTCGAAGGTAGAAGTGCCGTTTGTCCAGGAGTTGCTTTTGGAGTTTTGGGTCCAAGATATCAATGTCCGATCGCGGATACGGTGAGACATTGATTGTGGCAACGCCGACGATTTTGATCTCCCGAACACGGATTTCCTTTGGCGGATTCGGTCGCCCGGTCTCCGTGAGGATTCCAGCAACCTTTACTGCCGTTTCCTGATTGATCCGCTTTGCCAGTTCGAACAGTTCTTTATTGGTCTCATCAACCACGCTTTGAACCGTCCCTGTGGAATCGCAGATGTCCAAGAAGACGACGTGATTATGTCTGCGGCGAGTTTTCACCCAGCCGTAAAGCTCAACCCGCATACCACTTGAAGTGCGGTTGAGCAAATCAACTGCATACACTTTTTTCATCGGTCTCTTCCTTCCTCGTTGTGTTCCTTGGAACGTGACAGAGAATGCTGTGGGTAAGCGCGGCATAGATCAGGGTAATCCCTGCACATTACACCGAGCCACCGTGCTTTCAGGTTGTCAAAAAACTATTTTTCACACTCCTTGAGATTTTCCAAGGAATACAATACCTTAGCATTTGTGGTGGATTTTGTAAAGAGAGCCGCCCCAAAAAGATTTGTGCCCGTCCGTCAGCAATGCGGGCAAAAAATTGGGGATAGGGAGGGGAAGATAAAATATTAGCGGAGTTCTAAAAGAACGATTTCGGGAGGATTGAAAAGGCGCGCGCGCGGGCCGGACTCGGAAATGCCGGAGGTGATAAATAAGAGGCCTTGCCTCCGATTTTCCGGAGGCAAGGCCTCCGTATATTGCAAATTAAATAATCCCTCGTCAAAGCTTCGAGGAAGTTCTGAGGGAAGGCGCGGAGCAGGTCCAAGCAGTGGAATACGAATTTGTCCGCCGTGAGTATTGCCGCTTAAGATGAGATCGGCATTTTTTGATTGCGGATCAAGAATAAAATCGGGATTGTGCACAAGAATGATAAAGGGTGTGGTGACTAAGTTACCATTGATTGGTGGTTTAGTCACCGAAACGGCAGTTGCAAAGTCAGTTTTTCCGGCAAGCCAATCATCAAGACCGACAAGCCAAAAGTTGCAGGGCTTAGTCCTTTCACGCCCAGGGCTAAGCCCTGTACAACCAATGTTTATTTCTCTTGCTTCATTGCGCAGTACGTGCATGCCGGCGGAGGTAAGCGTATCATTCACGACTTGCGCAGTGGATTCTTCAATTGAGAAACGGGGGTTTTTTCTAACATGATAATCATGATCGCCAAGTACGGCATAGACGGGGTAGTCAGTAGTCAGTAGTCGGAAGCCAGAAAGATATTGCGCATGTTCAGGTTTGTCCACAATCATATCCCCGGCCATAAGTACAAGGTCAGGATGTTCGGTTATGATGCGGTTGGACACGCGGCGCACCCAGCCGTCTTTTTTATAAGTGCCAACATGGACATCGGAAATAAGCGCGACGCGAACCGGTTGGGTTGGCTCAAAATTGGGCAAGTCAATGGAAACGCGATTGATTGTAATAATTCGCGGTTCAATAAATGAGCCCCAGAAGACCACGAGAGCACTAGAACATAAAAATATGAAAACAGCGAGAGTAATGCGAGGATGCTTGTATTCCCATTTATTAGGCACTTTGCGGTCACAAAAAATCGCTACGGCAAAGGTAAGCGCGGCGATAAGATATAAAATAATGATTGAGTCAAAAAATAGATTCATGAGATATAGTTTACAACAAAACTCCACTTTCGTGGAGCTCTGATGGTTGCGGGGACTGGATTTGAACCAGTGACCTCCGGGTTATGGGCCCGGCGAGCTTCCAGGCTGCTCCACCCCGCTATGAGCCTTAATTATGCGCTCTTACGCAAATAATGTCAATGCCCGGGGAGAGATTCGAACTCTCACGACCTTGCGGTCATACGATTTTGCCCTGCACTACGTAGAGTGCAGGGTACCCTAAACCCTACGTGGTTTAGGGTGAGTCTTAATGCCGGCGATCGGAGTCGAACCGATACGGTATTGCTACCACTGGATTTTGAGTCCAGCGCGTCTGCCAATTCCGCCACGCCGGCGTATATTATTTCAATGAATCTCTTAACATCATTTTGAGTGTACTCTTACCTTTGCTCGTTTTCAAGTATCGCTCCCTTCGTATAGCATCTTCTTTTGAGAGGAACGTTTCGTAGAATACAAGTTTAAGTGGGCGTCTGTATCTGGTCGCCGCAACTTTGCCATCCTTATGTTCTTGAAACCGGCGACGCAGGTCATCTGTTCGCCCCGTATAGAGCTGTTTGTTTGATAGGAGCAAGATATAAACGTAGTGCATATATTTATTTTTGTGGCATACGATTTTGCCCTGCACTACGTGGAGTGCAGGGCACCATGCACCCAACGTGGTGCAAGGTGAGTCCTGTGTGTCTAGCAGTTCCACCATCCCGGCACGTTGTGCTTTGTTGCATTTCGTGATACACTTGAATACTATTATGGCACAAGTGATCGCTATTGTCAATCAAAAAGGTGGCGTGGGAAAAACCACGACTACAATTAATCTTGGCGCACAATTGGCTGTGCTGGGATCATCAGTGCTAATTGTTGATTTTGATCCGCAAGCCAATGCGACTGCTGGATTAGGAATTAATCGCGCGATTTTAAAAACCAGCGTGTATGACGCGCTGGTTGGTCGCGCGCCATTTGCCGCAATTGTGGTGCCAACGCGCATTAATCGGCTTTCGCTCGCGCCGGCCACTATGGATTTGGCAGGGGCAACTGTGGAATTGGTCACTGCAGAGAGGCGTGAGTTCAAACTTAAAGAAGCATTGGCACAAGTTCGCAATTCATATGATTATATTTTAATTGATTGTCCGCCCTCGCTTGGCCTTTTTGTGATAAACGCGCTTGTGGCCGCAGATTCTGTGCTGATTCCAGTGCAGGCAGAATATTTTGCGCTTGAAGGCGTTGGCCAGCTCATTTCAGTGATTCAACTTGTTCAGCAAAATTTGAATCCAAACCTTATGGTGTTAGGTGCGCTAATTACCATGTACGCTGGCAATCAAAAACTTTCTGCTGAAGTTCTTTCTGAACTGTATCGGTACTTTCCGCGCAAAATTTTTCGGGTGGTGGTACCGCGCACGGTAAAACTGGCCGAAGCTCCGGCGCAAGGCAAGACTATTTTTGAACACGCCTCCAAAAGTAAAGGCGCCAAGGCCTATATTTATTTAACGCACGAAATTAGCAAAATACTCAATCTTACCTAGTAGCTATGACTCAATTCGAAAATTTTAAAAAAAGATTTAAGTTATTGGCCAGTAAAAACAAATCCCTCATTGTTAATACTCTGTCCAATATTTTCACAATGCGCCTTATTGGCAATAAAACACACGGTGATTTAGCGGAAATTGGAATGGTTGAGTTTGTTAATCAATTCATGTACGACTTTAAAAGTATTCATGTAGGTAAAGATTTATTTCGCGCAAAAGAACATGAGGAGGATATAATGATCATCAATGAAATAACAAAAGAAAAATTTCCTGTCAGTTTGAAAACGTATGGTGACGGCCCACTTCAATTATCAACGGATAGCGATCAAAAAATGTTCCCCTTTCTTGAAAAACAGGGGAAAGACACTTCCGATTTAAAGATTATAAAATCTATTTTCAGTTCGGTGGCATTTGCGAATTTTGGTGCCATTAATATACTACCTCTTATATATAATGAGACAAACCAGCGATGCAATATCATGATTTTTGATCATAATAAAGCAATTAACGAGACAAAAAGAATTGTCTATATTGGAGTCAATAAAAGATTTAATTTCGAAACTCAAAAAGTGGTATCCGGTAAAGGTAGATCACACCCTATCTTTATGTTCGTAAATGATAATGGCGGGTACATATGTGAAGTAAGATATGGAGGAGCATCAGCGAACGCATTGCAAAGAGGATTATGGACACACACTAAAAATGCTTTGCCGTATTTTGAATCGTTAACCAGTGGTTGGATAGATTATTCACACAACCATACATTAGTGAAATTATTCGGCCTTGCGTTAAATAGCACTGAAGATGGCCATAAACTAGCAAATCAAATTTTGCAGAAAGACATTGATAAATTAAAAAGGACGCAATCAATGACTATTTAGTATGTTTGATCTTAAAACACAAGGAGTAAAATACACCGGTTCTAAAAGGGAAATACTTCCTGCTTTGTTAGAATTGATAAGGCCAATGAATGTTAAAACGGTTTTAGATGGTTTTTCCGGGACAACAAGAGTTTCCCAAGCATTAAAGCAAGCCGGCTATACCGTTTATGCCAACGATATCGCGGATTGGTCCAAAGTTTTTGGTGAATGCTATCTTCTAAATAGAAGACCAGTAAGTTATTATTTGCCGATGATAGAGCATCTTAATAAACTTCCCGGGAAATACGGCTGGTTTTCTGAAAATTATGGCGGCAAGCCGAACGGCGGCTCGGCTATACAAGAAGACGGCAGAAAAAGAATTTGGCAAATACACAATACTAAAAAATTGGACGCAATAAGAGAAGAAATTGATAAAATCGCGAATGAAGAAATTGAAAAATCAGTACTACTTACCAGTTTAATTATAGCGATGGATAAAGTTGATAGTTCTGTTGGTCATCAAGTTTCGTATTTGAAAAAATGGGCTCCTCGCGCCTACAATATAATGAAAATGGAGGTGCCTCGTTTGATTATTGATGAAAAGCCACACAAAGTTTATCAAAAAGATATTTTTGATTTAGTAAATGATATTGAAGTTGATTTGGCGTATTATGATCCGCCTTATGGTTCTTCAAACGAGTTAATGCCACCCTCTCGGGTGCGATATGCCTCGTATTATCATATTTGGAAAACAATTTGTTTGAATGATCAACCAAAATTGGTTGGAGTAGCAAACAGACGGGAAGATGTGGGCGATATGATCTCAGGCTCTGTTTTTGAAGAGTTTAGAAAAAATGATAAAGGTCAATATATAGTTATTGATGCTATAGAAAAATTGATAAAAAATGCACCGGCTAAATATGTGGTTTTATCATATAACAATAATGGTAGGGCTACTTTACAAGCAATAAAAGAAATTCTCAAAGATTTAAAGAAAAAAGTTTCTATTATTGAGATGGATTATAAAAAGAATGTGATGTCAACAATTACCCGAACAACGAACGAATGGATTAACGAAAAAAATGGGTCTAATAAAGAATATCTATTTGTAATTCATAAAACCGGAAAAACAGAAGCAATATCCGAAATTAAAGTTAAAAAAATTGATATCCGAAATTTAGCGTTCATTAATCAGCAGAAATTAGCTTTTTCAAATTTCAAATAAAGTATGGATACTTTTGGCAAGGGTTTAAGTTCGCTTATTCCGGGAGTCATTGCCCCCACCCCTCACCCGACCTCCGGCCACCCTCTCCCCCAGGGAGAGGATAGGGTGAGGGTGCTTCCGCCCCACGATCCTGATGAGGGGGAGGTGATGAGCGTGCTTCAGGTTGCGCCTGATCGCATTGATCCTAATCCGCGCCAGCCGCGCACGATTTTTAATGAGGAAAAACTCCAGGAGCTGAAAGCTTCAATTAAAGAGTACGGGATTTTGGAACCGCTCATTGTTACTGAAAAAAACGATGGGCGTTTTGAGCTTATTGCTGGCGAGCGGCGTTTGCGGGCAGTCAAAATGCTGAAATTGAAAACTGTGCCAGTGGTAGTGCGCCATGCGGACGATCTTGAAAAATTGGAACTATCGCTTATTGAAAATATACAGCGGCAAGATCTCAATCCTATAGAGGAAGCAGAAGCATATCGCGAACTAGTTGAGACATTTGGTTTGACGCAGGAAGAAGCCGCAAAGAAAGCTGGTAAAAGCCGAGAATCAATTTCTAACGCCTTGCGGCTTTTAGAGCTTCCAACTGAGATGCAGACATCAGTTGCTTCAGGCAAAATCAGTCCGGCACACGCGCGTATCCTTCTATCCATTGATAATCCGCGCGCGCGCAAGGAAGTGTTTGACCGCATGGTCGGGGAAGGTCTAACAGTGCGCGAGGCGCAGGATCTTGCCGCGCCTAAAATTCGAAGAAAACGTACCAGTACCAAAGATCCAGCACTTCTTGCGGATGAGATGCGGTTGCGCGAGACGCTTAATACAAAAGTACAAATAGAAAAAAGTGGCGAGCGCGGCAAGATTGTGATCCAGTTTTATTCAGATCAGGATTATAGTGAAATTATCGGTAAAATCTCTGGTTCAGCAGAATAGTCAGTTTGATTTCCGATGGTGCACGAGCTCTCGGAGCCAGCCCGAGAATTTTGTTTTTTTTACGGCTTCTTTAATCTTTGCGCGGGCATGATTTGTTTTTACAGAATCGAGCCAATCCGGCGAGGGACCTTTGCGATTTTTATCAGTAGTAATTTTAACTACATCGCCAGATTGTAGAGGTACATTCAGTTGGGTCATTTTATCATTGACGCGCGCGGAGGTGCAATGATTGCCAATTTCAGTATGAATGGCATAAGCAAAATCAACCGGCGTGGCTCCTTCCGGAAGATCAATAACATCGCCATTGGGAGTAAAGACAAAAATACGATTATTGAAAAAATCAATTTTGAGAGATTCAAGAGCTTCAAGAAATTTCGTGCGGTCATTGATATTTTTTTGAATCTTGACCAGATCTTTAAGCCAGCTTAAGTGGTGATCCATTACCACGATTTTTTTGCCTTTGTCCACATAAAACCAATGTGCCGCGATACCGTACTCTGCCTCCTCATGCATCTGCGGGGTGCGGATTTGGAACTCTACAATCTCGCCATCGTCGCAAAAAATAGTCGTGTGTATAGATTGATAGCCATTGGGTTTTGGCTGAGCAATGTAATCTTTAATGCGTCCTTTTAATGGCTTCCAACGTTGGTGTAGAATGCCAAGCGTCGCATAACAATCTTGAACAGTTGGCACAATAATACGCTCGGCCACAATATCGTATACTTTAGAAATATCGCGATCTTTTTCAAGAAGTTTTTTGTACAAACTGTAAAGGTGTTTTGTGCGGCCGTGAATGGAAATCGGAATAATCCCGCCTTGTTTAAGATCTTTCTCAATAATTGTTTTGATTGTTTCAAGGTACCCTTCTTTATATTTAAGACGATCTTGAACAAGCGAGGTGACCCATGCATATTCTGCAGGATGCACATATTTGAAAGAAAGATCTTCTAGTTCACCGCGAATCGCGCCCATTCCCAAACGATTGGCAATCGGCGCGTAGATTTCAAGGCTTTCAAGCGCAATGCGTTGTTGTTTATATTCCGGAATGCCTTCAAGCGTTTGTAGATTATGAATTCTATCCGCGAATTTTACAAAAATAACCCGTATATCGCTTGCTATTGCAAGGAACATTTTGCGAAGATTTTCGGCGTAACGTTCAACTCCCTGATATTTAAGATGATCGAGCTTCGTCTCTCCTTCAACAATGTTCGCAATTTCTTTGCCGAATTCTTTTTCAATATCACTGATAGTAAGAGGAGTATCCTCCGGTACATCATGCAAAAGTCCGGCAACTACAAGAAGAGGAGGTAATTTCCATTGTGCAAGCAATTCTGCCGTGCCGACGGAATGCGTAATAAAAGGCATGCCATTTAATCGCGTTTGGTTTGTGTGTGCTTTAAATGCAAAATTATACGCACGCTCTACAAGTTGAATATCCGCGGAAGAAAAAGTTCCTGTAACTGCGGAAAGAAGTGACTGCAGAAGTTCATCCATATATTGTGCAGTATAGCGTTTTACATCGCGTGCGTCAAGATAAAAAAGAGCGCCACCTCTCGGAAGTAGCGCTAAGCGGGAAGCGACGCGAGTGCGTGATGAAGGAGCTCCTCAAAGACTGTTGCATCTCCCCAATCAATCCCATAGATACTTTTGGGAAATAGCCAGTAAAGCAGGCCATTAGGTTTGGTAGTATATTGCCGCAGATGGTAAAGAGTATGATTTTCTGCTCCCCGGCAATGCACAAGACCAATGTGTTGCGACATCAGGCGATGTTGGAGTTGATACCGCCGCCCGGGTGATTTGCAAAGCAGTCGGTAGTAGGCAATCGCTCTGAAGTTGGAAGCACTATGGGGGTTGTCTCCCGGCGATTCATGGTACTGCTCCCATACGTTTCCAAGAATTTGATTAAAGGGAAGGCGTTTACGCAAGAAAGCCGCTCCCTCCTCAAGTTCTTCCATTGACTTATAGGCAAAACAAATGCCTCTCCGGTCATGCACCAGGTCAAGCGTTTTCTGTTGCTTTTCTGTATATACCGCACGCCATTTTCCGAGCGTTTGCAGAAATCCTTTTCTGCGCACTTGCATTATTACCGGGATAGCGTGATCTTCCATGCGCAGATGCGTGAAAGCAAGTTTTGTAGTGCGATGCGTCAGATGATTCTGATAAGGCGGCGCAAAGCCGTCGATGCCATGAATCCACACGGTTCGTAGCGCGTTTCCCGGATCGTGCAGCGAAGCCACTATTTTATGCTCGGGTATTGAATCCAGTAGCCCTTGCGATACGAGGAATTCCGCCACATCTTGAAAATCCTCGTGACTTCGTTTATAACCGATCCATTTGCCACGCTTGAGCAGGTCGTAATTGATGAACGTAAGTATACAGTCGCGCTGTAATTCAAAGGAAAGTCTTCGCTCTTCTGAAGAAGGGTTCCATTCCTTCGGCATGATCCCGAAACTCGGTATCACGATTGCCGTGATGTCTTGGAGTGGCTCTTCTTCAGCATGGCGTGAAAAAAGCGCGCGTATAAGATGTTCTGGGATGTAAGGACGAAGGAACTTACGTAACGCTTTGCGCACGATCATGAGTCGTTCGCAAAGTGCCTGGTAAAGTTCGTTTGGATCCCCAAGAAGTGGAAGCGGGAGTTGCGAGTCTGACACGTTTTGCGGCCCAAGCACGAGCCTTTGGAAGTATGCCCAGATGATGTACCGTTGGGCAGTGATGCCTCCTGCGGATTCTAGTGATCTCACAAGATTTGTAAGTTCCCGCATTCTTGTGGCCTTGCCGCAATTGATTTTATATAGACCGCGCAACCCTGAACTGGTGCGCGGTAGATCAGGATCTACGAGCGCAAGCAGCTCAGTGACTGGCATGTTTGTTCCTTGTTAAGGTGCAGTTGAACTTACATCATCTACATTATTGCAGATCATGCGTCAACTTCTGTGTTCAGAATAGAGTAAAAGCAGATTCCTGTCAAGATGATAAAAGAAAATGCCCAGTGTTTGCACATCGGGCATTTCCTGGTTTTTGGGATTCCTCTTATTACAGTCTTATGTTATCGCTTGACACGGGTATTGTCAAGGGGAACGCGTGTGGATATACTAATCGGTGACGGCCGGCAGCGCGCCCTCTTATTACTTTGGTTTTAGGGGTTAGCCTGTCCGGCTGTCTTTGTATTTAAGAGAGGATTAGCTAATTAGCGAATTGAGCGAATTAGTCGTGTTGATTTTGGGATTGTTGTTCCAGGCTAGCAATGTAGCTACTTATGCCTTTTGCGAGACCCTCATATTCTTGATCAAACCACTGGAATTTTTCATTTGAAATATAACTAAGACTTTCCGCAACTCTCAAATGACTCCGTATTTCTTCCACTTCCCCGCGGGCAATATAAAGGACGCGCACTTTATCGGCAAAAAAATATCTACCGTGCGCTTCCGCGATATTTGCAATGATAGAGTTGCCAGAACGCCTAGTATCATTACTAAGGCCGTACTTTTCAGTAGGTGGATATTTGGCCGTTACTTTGTATACTTCTATAAGAAGTTCATGCCCCTTTTTCCAAATGTTAAGTTCATAAAATGTGTGAGCCATAAGCTAATTCGCTAATCTCTAATCCGCTAATTCGCTTTCAATTTATGCGGATTGTGATTTGGGCAGTCTTTGTTTGAACAGCGCTCCGGAATTGTTTTGGTACCGAGCATATATAGGGCGCCGCACAAATTACAAAGTCGTCCGGTCGGCCGCGCTTTGATAGCATTTTTGCAATCTGGATAATTGGAGCAGGAATAAAAAACGCCGAATTTGCCGCGCCGCTCAACCATCTCTCCCTTCTTGCATATCGGGCATTGCACGCCGGTTTTTCCTTTGGCTTCCTCCGCCTCACCTTTTTTAATAAATTTGCATTTTGGATAATTACTGCACGCGATAAATCGGCCGAACCGTCCTTCACGTTCAATCAATTGGCCCTGCCTACCGGCAGGCAGGCGGCTACATTCCGGGCAGGTTTCTCCAATTTCTTTGGGTGGCGCGATAACACTGCCGTCTTCTTTGCGCGCGCCAAGGCATTTTGGAAAATCAACGCAACTCATAAAACGGCCGGTGCGCGAAAGTTTATACACCATGGCCTTGCCGCAAATCGGGCAGGGAAATTCTTTTGGCGCCGCTCCCATTTCGGTAATTTTGGCTACTCCGCTTTTCCCTTTGACAGCTTTGTGAAAGGGCTCGTAAAATTCCGTGAGCGTCCCTTCATAGGTGCGTTTACCCTCGGCAATTTCGTCCAGCTCATTTTCCATTTCCGCGGTAAAAGTATCGGAAATGTAGTCGCCAAAATTTTCTTCAATAAATGAGCTGACCACGTCTCCGGTCGCAGTGGGCATGAGTGTGCGATTTTGTTTTTCCACATAGCCGCGGTCCTCCAGGGTTTTGATAATGGAGGCATAGGTAGACGGCCGTCCAATATCACGCTTCTCCAGCTCCTTAACCAATCCGGCTTCACTATAGCGTCCGGGCGGTTGGGTTTCCTTGCCTTCAAAGGCCGCCTCCATAAGTGTGAGCGGATCGTTCTTTGCGGTTTTGGGAAGTTCAACATCTTCACCGCGGGCAGACGGGTCAGCCTTAAGCCATCCTTCAAACACCACGCGCGAACCATTTACGGCAAAATCAGGAAGGGAACTGTTGGAGATGTTAGCAATGATTTTGGTGCGGGCAATGCGCGCGTCAGACATTTGACTGGCCAGCGCCCGCGCACGAATAAGCACGTATAATTTTTTCTCTTCTTCATTCGCGCCGCAGGCGCGCACAGCTGCGTCAGTTGGTCGAATTGCCTCGTGCGCTTCTTGCGCGGATTTGCTTTTGGTTTTGTACTCACGCGGCTCGGCGTAATTTTCACCAAACTCTTTTTTAATCACCGCGATAAAATTCGCTTGTGCTTCCTGCGCCAGATGTACGCTGTCGGTGCGCATGTAGGTAATGTGTCCGGCTTCGTACAGTTTTTGCGCTATACGCATGGTGCGTGATGGAGAAAATCCCAAACGGGTGCTGGCAGTTTGTTGTAAAGTAGAGGTGGTAAAGGGTGGACGCGCCGCGCGGGACTGCTCTGATTCTTCAATATCTTTGACAAACCATGTTCCGGTTTGCGCCGCCGTTAATATCTTTTTGGCTTCTGGTTCGGTTTTTGGTTCTTCTACGCAAGTGGCGGTAAAGGCTCCGCCAGACTTTGTTTTAAGGTTCGCGCTTATGACCCAGAATTTTTCCGGCACAAACGCTCGAATTTCGCGCTCGCGCTCCATAAGTATGCGCAGTGCTGGGGATTGCACGCGTCCAGCTGACAAGCCATAGCGAACTTTTTTCCAAATTAAACCGGAAAGATCATAGCCAAACAGGCGATCCAAAACCCGGCGGGCTTCTTGAGCGCGCACCAGTTGATTATCAATCTCGCGCGGATGCGCCAGCGCCTCCGCCACAGCACGCTGCGTTATTTCATGGAAAACACTGCGCTTGGGGTTTTTAAGGCCAATGACCTGCGCCAAATGCCAGGCAATTGCTTCACCTTCGCGATCAGGATCAGGGGACAAAATGACTTCGTCCGCCTTTTCCGCGGCTTCGCGTAATTCCGCAATGACTTTTTGTTTCTCTTTCAAGATCTGATAGCGCGGCACAAAACCGCCGGCAATATCCACCGCGTCTTTATTGCTTTTAGGCAAATCACGAATATGGCCAAAGGAGGATTTAACAACAAAATCACTCCCGAGGAATTTGGAGAGCGTCTTGGCTTTAGTAGGGGATTCAACAATGATGAGCTTCATATTATGATACGAATCTACAAATCTTATAGCGAATCAACGAATATGCGAATCTACGAAATCCTTACTCAATTCGTATATTGGTAGATTCGTCAGATATTCGCTGATTCGTATCATATCAGTGCGCGAGCACATAGTTCATTCCTCCAATATGCCGGACTTTACCTTTCATTTCCATAAGTGTCAAGCATGAAGCAGTTTCGCCAGCTTGCATTTGTGTCTTTTCCACAAGCTCGTCAATGTGCACTGGCTCATCTCCCAAGTGCGCCAAAATCTTCTCTTCAGTTGGATCATCCGGCATGATTTTTCGCGCTTCAATTGTGGCTTTTAAATCTTGCAAATTCAGCGCGTCCAAAATATCATCAGCGCAAAGTACCGGGTGCGCGCCCATTTTCAAAAGATTGTTTGGCCCGCGCGATGTATCGCGGGTAATATCGCCGGGCACTGTAAACACTTCGCGGTTTTGCTCAAGCGCGTGCTTTGCGGTAATGAGCGAACCAGAATCTTCAGTGGCCTCAATAACAAAAGTACCGCGGCTCATGCCGGAGATAATGCGATTGCGATGCGGGAAATGAAATGGCATGGCTAAAGTACCTGGCGGATATTCAGAAATTACTGCGCCACCTTTTTCAATGATCCTCTCGGCTAAGGCGCGGTTGCTCGTAGGATAAATTGAAGCGCGATCGCACCCGCCGCCAAGCACGGCAATGGTAGTTCCACCTTCGCGTACAGTTACATCATGTGCCAGCGCGTCAACTCCCAGGGCCAGTCCGGAAACAATAGTTAGTCCTGAGCGCGCCAGCGGCCCAACAATCTGCTCTACAATTTGTCGGCCATAAGTAGTAGCCATGCGCGTCCCCACCACCGCAAGGGTGAAGGTGTTGTCAAAAATTTCCCCTCCCCTAACCCCTCCCACCAGGGGAGGGGAACTACCAATTTGTCCCTCCCTCTTGATGGGGGAGGTTAGGAGGGGGTGTGCTGTTCTCACAAACAATGTATGCGGCGGATCATGAATCTCAGCAAGGAGTGATGGATATTTTCCCTCACCCCGTCCCTCTCCCTGAGGGAGAGGATGGCCGGAGGCCAGGTGAGGGGGAGCATCCCCCCACGTCACCACCTGTATCCCTTCTTTCTGCAACTCTTCCCACTGCTTTTCAATATCCTGGTCTTTGCGCCAGGACACAAATTCCGTCGCAACATTTTCATCCAATCCAGAGCGGGTAAGGTCTTGGGCCGAGGCGTGCCAAATCTGCTCCACGGATGTGAAACTTTTCAAAAGCGTCCGCAACCGCAACGGCCCGATTTTATCAAACCTCGCCAGCGCTTGGTAGTAAATTTTTTCGTTTTCCATATTTTTCTACTTGAAGGTAGTCGCAGGTCTTTAGCCTGCGCAATGTAGCTTGAAGGTAGTCGCAGGTCTTTAGCCTGCGCAATGTAGCGCGGGAGTTTATCTCCCGCTTAAGCGGCACATAAAGTGCCGCGCTACGCAAAATAAATTATCGCCTTGCGCAACTTTGGGCCATTATACCCCACCCCTTGACAAATTGCCAAAAACATGGTACAAACAAAATGTCTCCATCCCTGCTTTGGGTCAACTTTCCTGCGTGGTCGGCAAGGAAGAATCCACCACGAAAGGAGGTGATCCAAATGGGACGCAGAACCTTTTCCAAGGACAAGATCCGACGCTCTCAGGCTCGCGGCCTCAACCCGAGGCAGATCGAAGAGGCGCGGGAGGCCGATCGGCAGGCCGCGTGGCTCCTACACAGAGTGCTCGAGGAGCACGATGTGGCAGAGGCCGAGGCGGACGGCGACCCCTCGGAGCAGGGGACGGAGACGGAGGGCGACAAACCCTCCAACTGATGTACAAAAGTCCCCGCATCATGGTGCGGGGCCGGCGCTGGAAACCCCCTGGCGCCGCTCTTTTTTTATTTTATAAAACCTAAATCCCCACGACTCAACTATTTGCGATCGCAAAATATTGAGCCGTTTGGTTAGTATGTAATTTCAAACAAAAATCCGCCCCCGCGAGGCGGATTTTTGATAGATCCTGCAAATGCAGGGACCAGGCTCGTCAAGAAATATTCATTATAGCACAATTTCCTCCCCTTAAGATAAGGGGAGGGAGGAGGGGTTATGAACCGTTCATAACTCACCCCGCCCTCTCTTATCTTAAGAGAGGGAATTAATTTCCGTCTGGGCTTTGGCCGGGCCGAGGGTAAACATTTTTTGAACGGCTTGCGCGGCAAGGTCAAGGGATTTTTTGAGTTTGGGGTTTTCGGTGCGGGAGAAATTGTGCAGGACAAATTTTGCCGCGTCATCATAACCCTCCCGAACTTGTGGTGGGCGGCCAATGCCCATGCGCAGGCGCCAGAAATCTTTAGTGCCTAGCGTATCAATAATTGATTGCACACCGTTATGTCCTGCGCTACCTGAACCGTAGGATAGTTTAAGCGTGCCAAGCTCTAAATCCAAATCGTCGTGGACGATGAGCACGTCATTCGTATGTAGTTTGTAGTACGTAGTAAGTAGTTGGACTGCGCGGCCGGAGAGGTTCATGAAGGTTTGGGGTTTGGCAAGGATTACATCTTCACAGCAAGATGCAATAAAACCGCGGCACACCTCGGCTTCCAATTTTTTCTCCATTTTCCATTTAGAAAATTGTAAATCCTGCGCGATTTTTTCAACCGCAAGAAACCCAACATTATGTCGGGTTTTTTCATATTCTTTTCCCGGGTTGCCCAGGCCGATGATGAGTTTCATAAATATGATGCCAATCTACGAATTTAATGCCAATCTACAAATTGCGAATGTGATATTGAGTATTTTACCAAACTATTGACAAAGCGTCGATTTTGTGTTACTATCCACATTAGTCCTAAGAAAGGAGGGACAACATGAAGAGTCAGAAGTGACGGTTTATTTGCGAAGAAACCGTCGCACTCGCATGAGGTGAAGTAGCATCAGCGGGAACCTTCCAAGGGTGCGGCACAACCGCAACCCCAAGGAGGGTCCGATGATGACTACGAATAAGATCGAGGTCGTGGTTCCGCGCGCGTGGTACCAGGGCCGCAACTTCCGTCCGGCCACCTACACCATGCGCGACCGGCACGCTGAAGAAGCGCGCCGGCACAAGGAGGAGCAGCTCGAGCGTGAGCGCTCGGGCGAGGCGGAGAGGCAGCGGCTGCAAGCCATGGCCAGCAAGCTCCAGCAGGAGCTGCGCCGTCTCGCCGGGCAGGACCGCTACTACGGTGCGGGGTACGACTGTGGCCTGCGCCAGGTCGGCAAGCTCCTCATCAAGGCAGGCGATGCGCGTCTGCCCCAGAGCGTGGAAGAGCTCACGCACTGGATCGAGCAGGCTGAGGTTCTCCGCAAGGAGGCCAAGGCCGAACTGCAGCGGCAGGCGCAGGAGGAGCACGAGCGCAGGGTGCAGGAGCGGAAGTTCTACAAGCAGAGGATGGTCGGCGCGCTGGAGGACGTGCGCGTCTTCCTCAAGAGCAGCAAGCGCGAGGCGGACGAGGGGCTCGTGGCGGAGGCGAACGAGCTCGTGGAGCTCGGGATGCTGCCGCAGGCGGACTTCCTCGTGCTCCAGAGCCGCGTGTGCATGTACGCGCGTGAGGAGCGGCGCTTCGAAGACCTGCTGGAGGAGTACGCGGACTGGGCCGACACGGTCTCCGAGCGCGGCGGCGTGAAGCTGCGCGAGGACAAGCGCCTCCACAGAACCTACGGCACCTACTCGTGGCTACGCCGCGGCAAGACGATCGACCGCGACAAGCGGCGCACGTGGCGCCGCGAGGTCCAGGCGCTCCGCTGGACCTGATCAAGAGATGTACCTGCCCCGCCGGCTTTCACAGCTGGCGGGGCTCTTTTAATTTTCAAAATATAAACAAAGAAGCCCGGAAGGGCTCCTGTTTGGGATCCGAGATCCCAGTGACTTTGGATAGCTATCACCTGATTATAAGGTAACAAATTAAATAAGAATTGTCAAGATTGGTTTATCCACATAACCGGAGGTGGATCGTAGGGGAGTCGGACCCCTCTAGGATAGGTGATAGCTATCCTTGGTCACCGGACACAACGACCCGACCCTCCGGGTAAAGGATTGTATCATAAAATAATCTCCGGCTAAAGACCGACTGGCGTACCATTGACATTGTGTAAAACAGGCAGTAGGGTAAAGATGTGCTCGGGTGAAGGCAATCCGCCATCATCTGCGCGGCACATTGAAAACTCGTGTGCGGGTTTACCGGTATTGGGGCGGCATAGTTTCAAGCCGCCGTGGTACCGCCACTGCCCGCATGGGAGGAGGAAGATCATGTCAAATGCTGATGACGACAGTGGCCCGAAGGGCGAAAGGGTAAGGAAGCAGGAGGACAACTTCAAAGCAGTACTAGGGCAGGTGGAGTGGCTCATGCAGAGAATGAGGGCAGGTGGATGGGAAAGGGGACTAGCCCTGCACGGTTTTGATAGATACAGCGAAGCGCTGGCAAACATCTCAAGCGCGCTGCAGAACAATTGTGCCGATGACACAATGGTGCAGGCGATCATCGACTTGATCAACCATCGGCCTGTGCCGCAGTTGCCCTTCACGGTGGAGATGATCATCCCGGTACTCGTGAACTACGATCAGAAGTACGAACTGCCTCAGGTACTAGTTAACACCGAGGTTGGTATCGAACGTAAGGATCATTATTTGCGAATTCCCGTAGGTACGCATGTCGTTCCGCTCGAGGTAGTGAATTTCGGATCGACAACGCGTCAGGGTAGGGACCAGGAGGCGGCGTTGTACAAAGCCGGTCGGCGTTGCGCAAGCGCGGAGGACTTTAATGGGTTTGAAAAGGCGACACGGGAGATGCCATTGCTGTTCTCCATCTCTGCGGATGGCACTTCTTTTAACCATCCACACAAAGAAGGACACGGAGGAGGCGGGCGCTTCGTCTTGTCCCTGATCAAGGATGACGGGTCGCGGCGTGTGTTTGCGGCCTGGCCCGAGCTGAGTAGTATGCCGGGATGGCGCATGCTTGTCGCGCCGCTGGAGTTGCCGGACTACAAAGCCAAGTAGGCCAAATGCGTGGATTTCCGCTTTCGCGGGAATGACAACAAAAAGGAGAGAACAAACGGCGCCTGTCGAAAGGGGGCGCCGTGTTTTTTAATCAAGAAAAGTGTAATTCAATGTGTTGTCAGTTTATCACGATCGCGCTAAACTGACAACAAAGGAAAAATGAAAAAAACGGCACACCTGCCTGCTCGCCTCGCTGACGCTCCGGCGAAGCGGGCCGGCAGGCAGGTAAAGTGTCGCGCTACGAGTTTGTCATAACTCACCCCACCCTCTCTTATCTCCGACGCCCTGTGGGGTCGGAGTCCGACTGAAGCGTCGGACTTAAGAGAGGGAGACGCCGGCTAAAGACCGGCGGCTACATACTACCCCACTACTTACTACATACTACCCTCGCTCCTGTTTTACCCAAATCTTTATCGGCGTGCCTTCGAAGTCAAAAAATTCGCGCAGGCGGTTTTCAAGATAACGCAAATAAGTTTCGTGCAAAGATTGTTTTGGGCCAATGATAATGACAAAGGTTGGCGGTTCGGTTCCGGTTTGAACAATCGCGCGGATAATGGGATGGCGGCTGCCGGCTTTGGAGCGCGCCGGACGATGGCGCAAAATAAGTTTTGGCAAAATGCGTTCCAGTTCTTCATCGGGGATGACGCGTTTGCGATTTTCATGGGCTTCAAGAGCCAGAGGCAAAAGTTTTTGCACGCCGTGCCCGGTGTTTGCCGAGATAAAGACCACCGGCGCGAAGGTAAGTCCGGGAAGGCCAAAGTGAATGGTTTTCATTAAGAGGTCGCCTTCGTGGGTGGTGCGCTTGGATATGGTAGTCGCAACCTTTAGGTTGCGCGCAGGCTGAAGACCTGCGGCTACAGGTTCTTGGCCTAGCAAGTCCCATTTATTAACTGCAATCACAACCCCCACCCCTTTTTCCTCAATCATATCGGCCAGTTGTTTATCTTGGCTATCCAAAAGTTCATTGGCGTCCAGCACAAAAATTACCACATCAGAGCGGCCGATTGCGGCTAAGGTTTTGTAAACGCCCATTTGCTCAAGTCCGGGTTTTCTTCTGGCTTTTTTGCGAATGCCGGCAGTGTCAACAAGGAGAATATTCTTCTCAATTCCACTTAAAGAATAAGTGAATAGTGTGTCTTGCGGTTCGCGAGTAGTGTGGGGGATAGGAGAAACAATAACGCGCTCTTCACCTAGAATTTTATTAAGCAAAGAAGATTTGCCAACATTTGGTTTGCCAATGATCGCGACGCGAAGGTCAGGTTTTGTTGTTCGAAGCTGAGCTTTTTCACGCTCAAAGCTCAGCTTCAGTGTTTTGAAGATTTCATCTAGCAAATCACCAACGCCTTGGCCGGTAATGGCGGAAATGGGAAATGGCGTGCCCAGACGCAGTCGTTTCCATGTAGGATCTTGCGCGGCCTCGCGCAACTTTGGCGTTTCAGCTTTGTTGGCAACAAGGAGAACAGATGGAATCCGAAGCTGAGCTTTTTCACGCTCAAAGCTCAGCTTCAATTCCCTGGCTAACTTTTGCTCGGCAGGCAAAACACCCACTCGCGCGTCCACCATAAATAAAATAAGATCTGCTTGCTTAATAGCGAACTTTGCTTGCTTGCGCACTTCGCGATCAATAGTATTTTCCTCGCCAACATCCAGCCCGCCAGTATCTACAATGCGCAGATCAACTCCGCGCCAGCGGCAAATTCCTTCAGTGCGATCGCGGGTGGTTCCGGGAATTTCAGAAACAATCGCTTTTTGTTCCTCAATCAAGCGATTAAACAGGGCGGATTTGCCAACATTGCGTCGGCCGATGATGACTATTGTTGGGAGGGTGGACATAGTTATTATGTTATTAAGTTATGTGTTATGAGTATTGCAATTAACCCTTAATCCATCAACTCTTAATTCTTGCCTCATAACTCAATAACCCATCACTCACTTAACTGAATTTGCCCCTAAGATGACGAGGAAATCCAGTTTACCCTGACTTAAAAGATGAAGTGGCTCGCCTTCGCCATCGCGCGCTTTGAGAATTTCCCGCAGTTTTGCAAATTCTTCTTTCTTTTGTCCGCCAGTTAGGTCATAGACAATGGTCTCATCCACATCGCGCAGTGTCGCATTGCCGATGCTAGCCGGATTAAATCCTTGCGCCTCAAGAATAGTCGCGATTTTTGAGGCAAGCCCAAGCGTAAAAGTGCCGTTTTGGATTTCCACAATAGGCGCGGATGCTTTTTGTGTTCCCTCACCTGCTCCGACCGCGGTCGGAGCACCCTCTCCCTTAGGGAGAGGGGATTTTAGCGTCACCCCCTCGCCCCCTTGGGGAGAGGGTTGGGGTGAGGGGGTTGCGGGTGAAAATACATTCGCGGCAATCGCGCGAATTTCATCCCAATTTCCGCCTTTTGGCTCCAATACAAACGCGCCGTTGTAGTTTCGCTCTTGAAGTACTCCTTCATCAGATGCGTCAAGAACGCGGCTTACAATTTTGCTTCCATCAATATGGCGCAGAAGTTTTGCAAGCCGCATTCCTTCCCAAAACGCGATATCGGTTTGGATATGATCTTGCAAAGACTCAAGAATGCTCTGAATTCGTTTTGGACGAAGCAATACGTCAAAAGAGAGCAGTCGTTCTTTTAGCGCAAAAAGGACTTGCTGTTGACGTCGCGCGCGTGCAAAATCGTTGCCCTCTCCGTTTGTGCCATGGCGGCTGCGTACAAATTGGAGCGCGCGTTTACCGTTCATAGTTTGAGGCCCGGCTTCAAAGGAGACGGGTTCATAACCGAAGTTTTCGTCAGGATAGAATGGATCATAGAACGCGCGCCCTACATTCACCTCGATTCCATCAATGGTATCAACAATTTCTTTGAATGCTTCAAAATCAACGCGCAAATAATAATGAATTGGTTGAGTTAAGATATTAGATACAAGATTTGCCGTTGCCATCCCGCCGCTTCCACTATTTTCAAGTTCCGCATAGGAGTTAACGCTGTTTATCCTGCGATATCCATAACTGGGAATTTCAACCTGCAGATCCCGTGGAATAGAAAGCATGGCGACGGTGCCATCAGATGGCCGCAGGCTTGTAAAGATCATTGTATCAGTCAGGAGTGCTCCATCATGACCAACTCCTCCCATGCCCAGAAGGAGGATATTTACCCGATCGTCTTTTTCACCTTTGAGCATTTTCTCTTTTGAAAGAGTAAGTGAACGCAATTTCGCAAAAATCTTTGCAGGAGTAAAACCCGCTGAGGACGCAAAAAGCATTCCTCCAATTGAGGCACTGACGATAAGAAAAATCAGTGCTCCAAGGAGAAGAAAAATTACACGCCGATTTTCTTTCGGTTCTGGTGAGGATTCTTTTAAAAAATTGGATGAGAGTTGATCCATATTATGAAAGCTGGTGGACGATGGAGGACTCGAACCTCCGACCTTACGGATGTGAACCGTACGCTCTAACCAGCTGAGCTAATCGTCCGCATTTTAGATACACTGAGAGCCGACGCTTCGGTCGGCTCCCCGACCGCGAAGCGCGTCGGGGCTAATCGCCCAAAATTTAGGCGGGCTAATCGTCCGAAACGTTTCTTATACTATCATCTTTTGATTTGAGTTGCAAGGATCTTGATTATATGTTAGAATGTGGATAGAATTTTTATTTATGCCATCACAAAATATTCAAGATATTCAAGGATTGCGCAAATTGCTGCGGGATGGGCTAGCCTACGTCGGAGAACTCATACGCGTGATTGTTATTTCACTGGCAATCATTCTCCCGATTCGCTATTTTTTGGTGCAGCCTTTTTATGTGAAAGGCGCATCCATGGAACCAAATTTCTATGATCATGAATATTTGATTATTGATGAGGCAAGTTTCAGATTTCGCGATCCTAAGCGCGGCGAGATTGTAGTATTTAGATATCCAAACGATCCATCGCAATTTTTTATTAAGCGCGTGATTGGTTTGCCCGGTGAGACATTGCGCATTCAAAGCAGCCGTGTGCTGATAAAGTCCAAGGATTCCAAAACATGGGCCACCCTTGAAGAGCCATATTTGAGCCGGTCAGCTGTGACGATTGGAGACAAAGAAGTCAGTCTTGGAGCAGAAGAATATTTTGTGATAGGAGACAATCGCACCTCTTCGCTTGATTCTCGAGTATTCGGACCAGTATTGCGCGACTACATCGTTGGCCGTGCCTGGATTCGCGGCTGGCCGCTTGATCGCGTTACAAGATTTTTAACACCGAACTATGAGATTAATACGGGCGAATTATGAATTAAGAATTATGAATTATGAATGAGAATCGAGTATGCCGAAAAAGAAAATAACAAAAAAGAAAATTATCAAGACAAAGAAAATGGGCGCGCGCGCGAAGACGGTCAAACAGGCAGTTCTGCCGCTTGCTCCGGCAATTCCACCCAAGCCTCCGGAGGTTCCGCAAGCGCCCCGCGGCATGCGTGATATATTGCCGGCCGACGAGCATTTGTGGCATGCAGTAAAAAAAGAAGCCGAGGAGCTTTCAAATGGGTTTGGGTATGGATTTATTGAAACTCCTATTTTGGAGCATAAAGCGCTTTTTGCGCGCGCTGTTGGCACAGTGACGGATATTGTGCAAAAAGAAATGTATTGTTTTAAGGATCAAGGAGGAGATGAATTGTGCTTGCGGCCAGAAGCCACTGCCGCAGTAGCGCGGGCCTATGTAAATCATGGGATGCTCAATCTTCCTCAGCCGGTTAAACTCTGGTATCTTGGACCGTTTTTCCGTCGCGAGCGGCCGCAAGCCGGACGATTCAGACAATTTCATCAGTGGGGGCTTGAGGCGCTTGGCGACAGTCACCCAGTTTTAGACGCGGAAACGATTTCAATCGCGCTGGCGTTTTTTCGCGATCTTGAATTGCCGGTGAAACTGGAAATAAACAGTATCGGCTGCAGCCAGTGCCGCGCCTCTTATAAAAATGAGCTTGTAAAATTTTACACTCCTAAACAAGAATTGTTATGTGATGCCTGCAAGATGCGACTGCAAATCAATCCGCTTCGACTTTTGGATTGCAAAGAAGCGCAGTGTGAACTTTTGCGCGAGGGCGCGCCGCAAATTACTGATTTTCTCTGCGAGGCCTGCCGCGATCACTTTATGCATGTGCTTGAATATCTTGATGAAGCTGGAGTCTCGTACAATTTGAATCCTTATATTGTGCGCGGACTTGATTATTATAATCGCACGGTGTTTGAGATATTTCCAGTTGCCTCAGATGACGGAAAACAGAAAACAGAAGACAGAACTGAAGGAGAGCATGGGGGAGAGAAAAAAGAAGCAGAGCTGAATGAGGATGAGGAAAATCCGTCTCCCGTCCTCAATCTTCTGTCTTCCGGAGCGCAAAGCGCGCTGGGAGGAGGGGGAAGGTATGACGGTCTGATTGAGCAATTGGGCGGACGGTCAACGCCTGCGGTAGGATTTTCTCTAGGACTGGAGCGAATTATTTCATATATGCGCTCCCGCGGGTTTTCACCTGTTTCCGGGCGTCTGCCGCGCATATTTATTGCCCAGCTTGGAGATGCCGCGCGCCGCAAAGCCTTATTGCTTTGGCATGAGTTGCGTAAAGAAGTACCTGCTGTTGCCTCGCTTTCTAAAGATGGACTGAAGGCGCAACTTGAAATCGCAAATCGTCTGCAAGTGCGTTACGCCATCATTATTGGGCAAAAAGAAATCCTTGATAAAACCGCGATTATTCGGGATATGGAAGCGGGGATACAAGAGGTTGTGGATTACAATAAGATTGTCGGCGAGATTAAGAAAAAACTTGCCGGTGATGCTTAAATGCGGTATTATAACTATAATATTATAGAAAGGAGTGTGGAATATGGTAGAAGTAAAACGAAGACGCGGAGAATCATTTGAAAGCATGCTTAGGCGTTTTAGCCGTCGGCTTCAGCTTTCCGGAAAAATCCGTCATGCCAAGAAAATTCGGTTTCATGCCGGAAAGAAAAACGAGACTGAACTTAAAAAATCAGCGCTTAGGCGCGTGGAACTTCAGCGCGAGTACGATAAATTAAAAAAGCTTGGAAAATTGCCGGAGGAGACGATGAAGAGAGGGCGGAGGTAAGGTGTTGGCGTCGGCATACGGCATTTCACGATATGCGACCACCTCGGGCAGCCCGCACGAAAACTCGCGTCGGCGCTACCGCAAGGTTGGGCAAAATTATTTCCGCCGCGCTCCGGCTCGCCTCGCAACACCACTTAAACAGAAATCAATAATGCAATGCTCGGCTACGCCAGGGTTTTCTTTGCGGGCATGCCCTTCGGTGGTCTGAATTCGGTGTTAGTAATATGCCCGCGCCTTCGTGAGGGAAAATAAAAATATGGGATTGATGCAAACAATAGACGAAGATTACAAGAAGGCTTTTCGGGGTGGAGATAAAATTACGATTGAGGTTTTGCGTGGGGTAAAGACCGCGGTGCAAAATGCGGAAATTGAAAAGCGCGCGAAAACCAGTAATCGCGAGGCAAAACTGACTGATGATGAGGCGCTGGCCATTGTAAAAAGACAAGTGAAACAAACTGAAGAAGCAGGAGAATTGTTTAAGCAAGGTGGACGGGAGGATCTAGTCGCGCAAAATCAGGCCGAGCTTGTGGTGTTGAAAAAATATCTGCCGGCGCAAATGGAAGAGGGAAAAGTGCGCGAAATAGCCAAGGGCGTGATTGCCAAAATGGGAAAGGTGGCGCCGTCTGACTTCGGCAAAGTAATGGGCGCGGTCATGAAAGAAACCAAAGGCCAAGCCGATGGGACGGTAGTGAGCAAGATCGTAAAAGAGCTATTGGGCTAGTTATATAAAAGTGGTAAAGACAAAATCACCCTAAAAGGGTGGTTTTTTTTGCAAGCACTCTTGAAACCCACAACCAAGGTGGTGTATGATAGATGCAGTAACCCTTCCCCATGCGAAGCTTAGCTAAAAAAAGGTATTTTTTCATCATATTGGGACTTGCCATATTTTTGGTTGTCCCAATTTTTGTTTTTGCACAACAGATTGCCCCTCCGCCGCCGCCTCCTGCCCCGCAAGCTCTTCCTGCGCCGGGCGCAGTTCCGATAACACAAATTGCCGAGGTTCCAGGCCTTGCCGGGCTGGCCTTGCCTACAACTGATCCGCGCATTATTGTGGCAAAAATTATTCGCGTTGCCTTAGGATTTTTAGGCATGGTGGCGCTTGTGCTTATTCTATACGGCGGATATCTTTGGATGACTTCCGCGGGAAATGAAGAAACCATTGCCAAAGCCAAAAAAGTACTTATTAATGCCACGATTGGTTTGGCGATTATTCTTTCTGCTTTTGCCATTACTCAATTCATAATAAATAAACTTTTGGCTGATCAGGGAGTGCCACCGCTTCCTTCTCCTTCCGCGGCTCCGCCGCGGCTGGGCGGAGGAGCGTTGGGCTCTGGAATAATTGAAAGTCATTACCCGCCTCGCGGCGCTGAAAATGTCGCGCGCAACACGCGTATCATTATTACATTCAAAGAAAAGATTGATCCGGAAAGTTTGGCAGAACTTGTGCCAGAGGCGACGGAGGGAACCGAAATTTTTACGCAAAGCGAAGATGGCGCTTATCATTTTCCCACTCTGGATATCGGCGGAATCCCAGTGTCGGCTCTGCGCCTTAAACGAGAAGGAAACGACGGAATACCCAGCGCGATTCAGATTATCAAATCCACGGACATGAATGCCAGCACTGTGCGCGCAAGCGATGGGACAAAATATCTGGGAAGCAACGCCAGCAATATAGATGTGCTGGTTAGCTTTACTCAAGATTTGCGCACGTTTGTACTAGCTCCGGTTGAACGGGCAAATCGGACGCATCGCGCGCTGTTTGGCGATCCCAAAGACGATGTTTTATATCAAGTATATCTTTGCGGCACCTTTCCAAGCCGCGGCAATTGCGCAAGTAATGGCATTAAGCTTTTATCCACTCAGACCTCCGCGTTTCAAGGGCGCTTTAAGGATTATCAGTGGCCATTTACCACCGGAACATTTTTAGATGTAACGCCGCCACGCATTCAAAGCGTGATTCCAACTCCGGGCGCGGAAAACCGTCCGCGCAATTCCATGTTGCAAGTGAATTTTAATGAGGGCGTGCTTCCGACCGTGGCCTCCGGTAGCACCACGGTGGTTTCAGGAACGCGGCCCACCGCAGGGCTGAGCATTCAGCCTGGTTCCTATAGGGTGATGCAGGTCTTTAGCGCGGACACCTCCGAATTTCTTGCCGGCGCTTGGCGGTTGGGCAATCAATATCGCACCTCTGAGTTTATAAGTGCTGATCTTTGCGGACAAAATTCTTGCGGAGAAGACGTATTTTGTTTGCCGGCAAGCAGTAGGATTGAAACGCGAGTGCTGGCCGCTACTTTGGCTCAACCGGGCGGGAACGACCCCGCGTCCGCTGGACGGTTTGATGGCATTGAAGATATTGCCGGCAATTCTTTAGATGGAAATAGCAATGGGACAGCGCAAGGGCCGGCCGCATATTATGACATGAATATTGTATATGCTCCCGCAGTAGTGCCGCCCGGCGATAACGCGCGTTTTGCGTTTTCTACCAGCAATACGATTCTTTTGGGTTCAGCGATTATTGAGCAAACCGCCCCAGTTACTACTTATTCCGACGCGACCTCCGGCGCCTCGCTTGTCAATCCCATTGAAATGACTTTTGACCGTTTCATGGCCATGACAACTTTTTCAAGCGCGAATATCTTGCTTTCCGGCACTGATGAGATAACCGGCGGATTTTGGGACAGTTGGTGGACACTCCAAGGTGAAAATCTGCAAGCAGATGCGGCTCATCCGCATCCGGATGGCTGGACTTTAGCGCGAATTGTCCATGGCGGGCTTTGGGAAAAAACCGCTTACGCAAATGAAGCAACTTCCAGAGTGCGGGACTTATATCAAAATTGTTATTATCCAGCCGGCGCGGATGGAATAGTGTCGGGAAGCGCTACAGTTTCCTGCGCAACTACAGTTGCGCTTCCATATTGTTGCAATGGCGTGGCGCAAGGGGCAGCGTGTGGATTCTAGAGATATTGTTAAATTGTTATACTGTTATATTGTTATATGGAAGGTACGGAAACAATATAGCAATATAGCAATATAGCAATGGCAAAACTCATGAAAAAATTGAGAGGTTGGATAATAAGCGCAGCTACACTACTGGGCTTGCTTTTAGCATATACAAGTTTTGCTCAGGTTTCTGCCGAAGTGGAGGGGCTGGCTTTGACGGCGGCTGACCCGCGTCTGATTGCGGCGCGGATTATTCGAGTGGCGCTCGGTTTTCTTGGCATTGTCGTGCTAACGCTAATTATCTACGGTGGATTTTTGTGGATGACCGCGGCTGGCAATGAAGAAACAATTGAAAAAGCAAAAAAAGTTCTGCGCAATGCCATTATCGGGTTGATTATTATCTTAACCTCATTTGCCATTACACAATTTGTTATCAATAAACTGATTGAAGCAACGCGCGGTCCGAGGGAAGTCATAATTGCTACTCCTTGTCTTGGCCCGGATTGTCCCGAAGGTTTGCCAAAAGACGCTTTTATTGTCAAAGGAATTACGCCGCGCGGCGCAAGCACGATACGCAATATTGTAGTGCGCGTAACTTTGAGCAAAAAACCAACTGGCGACCTTGAAAATATACGTTCAACTATAGAAGTGCGCCGCAAAGCAAGTGATGGAGATGAAGGAGTGCTGGTGGAAACGGATCCAATTGTAAATGACTATACTATTGAACTGCGGCCGCGCACGGCATGTCCGGCGCCAAACACTGATCGCAAGTGTTTTGACGCCGAAACTGACTTTACTGTAGAAGCCAAAGAAAAACTGTTAAGCGCTGACGGCAAAAAACTGATTTGCGGCGGGCTCGCGCCCTCATGCACTGGCGCTTTTCATAGCGGATCTTTGGTTGATGTAGCGCCACCAACTGTAACCCTGGAATATCCGGATGAAGGCGAGCCAGTGGCAGTTGGTACGTGTGTGCGAGTGCAGGCAAAAGTGACTGATGATGGCGGAGTTTCGTTGGTCAAATTTTACATGGATGGACAATTGATAACGGGTGGGAGCATCATGCCTTCCAATGACACAACCCCTACTGATACTGTGCTGGAAATTCCTTGCTGGTATCCGCCGCCTCCAGCTCCCAAAGCGCGTCGGCTCACGGCCAGGGCGTATGATGTGGATGATAATAATACGCTGTCAGCACCAGTGGCGGTAATGGTGCGGCCTTTGCACTGTTTCAATGATATTAAAGATGATGATGAAGATCAGGTGGATTGCGACAGTCAAGTGAATGGTCCTTCAGGATGCGGGCTTTGCAATGGAGCGTCCTGCACTCAAAATATTCAGTGCTCCGGCGGAGCTTGCATCAATGGCATATGCGCTGAACCCACCAAAATTACCGGCGTGTCCCCGGGTGATGGACGGCCAGGCACATTTGTGGCGCTGGCCGGATATAGTTTTGGATCCCAAGCCGGAACCGTGGTATTTAAAGGCACTTCCGCGCCGGAAGATGATAAGGTGGCTTCTGCTCCACAGGCCTGCGCTGGAGAAAATACCTGGACAGATAATTCTGTGCTGGTTGGCTTGCCTGGCTTGCCTGAGAGCGCGGTAACCGGGCCAATTACTCTTGCCACTGCCGGGTGCGCGGCAAACGATTCACTTTGCCGCGACTCCACAGATGACACGCGCGGACCTGTGGTGCCGCTTCATCCGCCTCCGCAAGGATCAATTGTCGCAGACGGCTCGTTTGAGGTAAATAATACGGCGCGTCCGGGTCTGTGTTCAGTAAAATCTCCTCCGGCGGATCAAGCCAGGGGCGGATGGGGAACTGCGGTTGCCCTTAGAGGCGCGCAGTTTGGGGCAACTCCTGGTGCAGTTTTGTTTGGCGGACTTGGCGGAGCAGGGGTTGCCAACTGGACTGATACTAGCGCGCAAACCGCGGTTATCCCGATTGACTATGAAACTTTTGGAGTGCAGGTGTTGAACACGGAAGGCATTGCTTCAAACGCCCTGCCTTATGAAGTTCTTTCCCCGCTTAAAGGAACACTTCCGGAAATTTTAAGCATTACCCCGCCTTCCGGAGGAGTAGGTACGGGAATCTCAATTTTAGGAAATAATTTTGGTGATCTTTGCGCGCCAAACGGTGCCCCGTGCGGCAGTGTTTATTTTGTGCATCCCACCAGTGGAGTTGCAGTATTGGCCGATGTTAATTTTCCGTCTCAATGCGGCACGACCTGGTGGACGCCGCATGTTATTACTGTCAAAGTGCCGCAAGGACTTAGCATTGGTACAATATATAATGTACAAGTTTATCGTTATGACCAGCAATCCGCTGGAAAGGACTTTGAAGTTACCAATACCACGCCCGGGCCGTTTTTGGCTTGCATTCGTCCCACAGGCGGACCGCTTACGAGTCGTGTAAGCGTATATGGCGAGAATTTTGGAAATAGCGTTATAGCGGATCGCGGGCTATTCTTTACGCGCAAAGATTCACCAGATCCTCCTGTGGCATTTGATCCAGTAACTGGAGCACGCAGTGCATCTTGGGTTTCCGCTCGCGCCACTCCGACCAACATTGGCGGGGTTCCGAATGATACTTGTCCCTTAAGCGGCTGGTCCGGAAATAAAGCTTGCGCCGCTTTGCCTAATGATCCAAGCGCAACCCCGCCAAATGTGGCGCGCACCGGAGCGGTGATAGTGGAGCAGGATATTGACGACGTTACGCGCTATTCCAATCCGCTCTTATTTACCGTGGGCTCTTGCCGCGCGCCGGTTGGCCCCTTGTATCTTAATTGCGGCTCTTCGCTGATATGCTGTTTAGATGGCAGTTGCAACAGCCCGTGTCCAACTTTTGTAACGCCTGTTTCGGCCTATGGCTGGCAATTTTCCACTTCTCCCAAGCCGCTTGTGCCGGAAGTTATTGCGCAGTGCGATACATTTGAAGACGGAGGCATAGATCATCCGGAATTTCCGCCTTCGCCCAGCCCGGCCGCGCAGTCCGGACGCAATAAAGATGTTAATGTCTGCGTCAACGCCGCAGTGGCAGTAACCTTTAACACGCCGGTTTTGCCGGCCACGCTTAACGCTACCAATATCAAATTGCAAAAGTGCACTGGTACGCAAGAACTGCTTACGGGCAATGATTCTTCGTTTGCCGGGACAACGGCAAAATGGGCGCATCCGCCGCATCCGACTGATGTTGTCGCGCAATTGGAAAATCAAGTGCTTGACGCAGTGCTCGCGCCAGGGGAAGGACGCAATCCAAATGATACTGACACGTATGCTTTGCATCTGACCAAGCTTGATGATGATACCGGACCGGGCTGGGCAAATGAGACTGGTATTCAACAAAATTATGAGCACTGGTTTGGATATCAAGCCAATGCAATTGAAAACACCAATGGCAAAACCTATACTGCCACGGCTTGGGTGCGCGCGGGAAACGCGGCCGCATTTGGCAAGCGCGCCGGAATTTTGATTCAGCGGGACGGTTCTGCACTTGCGGCAAATACGCCAAATGCGTGGCAAAAAGCGTCGCAAGAAACCATGCTTACAGAAAGTTGGCGACAGGTTTCTGTATCGCTTACCTTTGACGCGCATACCGCCCCCGGATTTGTGCGCGTATTTATGGAAGGCGCGCCGTATGATCTGCGCGAAGGAACTAAGACGCAAGCCAATGACGCGGCTACCATTGCGCAATATTCTGATCCAGCGCAATTGTTTGCTATGTATGTTGATGATGTGCAAGTCACTGGTGATCCTTGCACCGCGGTTGAAGCCAATACGGTAGATGCGAATCTTATTGATGAATATCCCGGCGACATCGGCTTCCGCTATTATTCATCTTCTGATTTCGATCCCAATACCTGGTATCGCGTAACATTGATTGGCGGAGCAAGCGGCATTAAAGCGCAAGATATTGGAGTCCGTCAAGGGCAAGGCATGGAAGTGTTAAAAGACGCGCCAGCGCGTTGTGGGGATGCCAGCGCGGCCTACTGTTTCAGGTTCAAAACTAAAAATGAGCCAAATGCGCAAGACAATCTTTGCAAAGTGGGTGGCATTGCGGTTGTGCCGAAAAAATATACCGCGCGCGCGGAAAATGAAATGATTGAGTACTCGGCAGTACCGGTTGCCGCCGGAGATCCTTGCGTTATTCCAAAACCCGGAAGTTATGCTTGGGCCTGGCAAAGCACTGATACTGCCAAGGCCACCGTGAGTTATAATCCGGGAGCAAGTCCGCCTCATATTGGACATGCTTGTGCAACTGACGCGGACTGCTCAATTGGCGCGCTTCCGGCTTGCGTTTCCGGATATTGCACGCAAATGGGCTGGACCACCACCGCAACCGCGATTGCGGAAACTGAGCTAGATCAGCAAACCGGAAAACCAATCCCGGTTCATATCCAAGCCACGACTGAAAATAAAACCGGACAAGGCGATTTGACTGTTGAATTTGAGCCGCCGCGCGTTATTTCATACTGGCCAAGTTGCGCGGACGGAGTTTGTACAAACGCCGGCATGGGCGCGCAATTTAGCAAAGCCATGGTAAACAATAGCGGCAATACCGCGGCCGTTACCAATAAGGCCAATGTGCAAGTTTGGTCCGTGCCTTGCGGCAATGGCGCCCTTGACCCGGGCGAAGATTGTGATGATGGAAATATAATAAGCGGCGATGGCTGTTCAAGCGCATGTGTGCATGAAGGATCAAACTTTGCATTGCGCTGTGGTGATGGGAATATTGATTTGTTTGAAGATTGTGATGATAACAATCTTACAAATGGAGATGGCTGTTCAGACAAGTGTTTAAATGAGGGGACAAATACTCCTATATGCGGTAACAGCACAGTAGGGATTGGCGAAGACTGTGATGATGGCAATCGGCAAGATGGGGACGGCTGTTCTTCCAAATGCTTGCATGAAGGTACGCGCTCGGATATTCCGATTTGCGGAAATAAACGGTTGGATCGCGGAGAAGAATGTGAAAAGCAAGCCGATGAAACTTTCGCGCCGTGGTGCAGCTCCACAACTTGCTTGCGTCAAGGGCCTCAACCAGCCGCGCTTTGCGGAAACGGCCGGGTTGATGCCGGGGAAGAATGCGATGACAATATGCCGCTTTTGGACAGCGTGGCAAAAAAAGCGCTTTGCGCTGACGCGGGCACGCAATATCCTTGCCAGTGGACTGGCACGCTTCGGCCGGCCTCCCCGGTTGGGCAAGGGTGCGGCAATCGTAAAATTGAAATTGGCGAAGATTGTGATGATGGAAATCTTCAGCCGGGGGACGGCTGTGATGGAGCATGCCGCAATGAAGGATCATCACCCGGTACGATTCCGGCCTGTGGCAATGGCGGCACGGCTGACGCCGGCGAGGACTGTGACGATGGCAACACAGTTTCCGGCGACGGCTGTTCCAGCAAATGTTTAAATGAAGGCCGGCCCAGCGCAACCTGTGGCAATGGCGGAAAGCCGGAAATCGGGGAGGATTGCGATGACCGCAACACGACCAATAATGATGGTTGTTCATCAATATGCGCAAATGAAGGCACTGCGGCGCCTGTTTGCGGCAATGGCGCGCTGGACAATGGCGAAGATTGTGATGATAAAAATGTTGCAAATGGCGACGGTTGTTCCAACGTATGCAAAAATGAAGGCCGCCCGGCGGAGTCGGTTAATAGCAATGATCTGATATTAACTTGGGATACAAATACCAACGCAGTGTCTATAGATGCAGGCATGCTTAACCCCAATACTAATTATCGCGTACTTTTGCGCGGCGCGGACAATCCGGCAACAACTGTACAAGTGGAAGGCCTGCATGGCCTGGCCAGCGGCGGCGCGCTTGGAAAAACTTTAAGCAATTTGAATTTTATATATAACTGGGAAGTGTCAGGCGCTCCGCACGAAGAGGGTGTACGATGCAGTCTTTTGCCAAGCGCTCCGGTAGACGAGCGGTGCAATACCTTTTCCTGGACTTTCAAAACTAAAGATTTGCCTTGCGGCGTTGACCGCGTTGAAGTAAATCCGGCGCAGGCCTCTTTATATGTGATTGGCGCGCGTCAGCCGTACAGTTCCCAGCCCTATGGCCCGCCGGATTCTTGCTCTCCGCAAGGACAAAAATTAAATCAGTTTATTTATAATTGGAGCTGGGACACGCAAGATCAGGTTATTGCCACAATTGTAAACCAGCCCGGAGTCAATACTATTCCTTCTTGCGGTGATGGAATTTCCGAGCAAGGAGAAGATTGCGATGATGGAAATACCTTTGCCGACGATGGTTGTGACGAGTTTTGTCTCAATGAAGGGTCAGATTTTGAGTTTGCCTGTGGAGAAGGTGACGATCCTGATGTTGTAGAGGAATGTGAAAAAACCTCCCTCGAGTATGAAACGCCTTGGTGTTCTAACAATTGTTTGCATCGCGGCAGTACGCCATGTCCGCTTGGAGCAACAACTAATTGTTGCGGCAATGAAATTGTGGAATCCGGCGAAGATTGTGATGATGGCAATAATCTCGCCAGTGATGGATGTTCTCCGATTTGTTTAAATGAAGGCACAAGCCGCGCAACTGGGCAGTGCGGAAATGGCACAGTTGATCATCCGCAAAATAATCCGGAACTTGGCGGAGAAGAATGCGATCCAAACGAAACAACCGGCATACGCAAATATTTTTGCAATCCGGAAACTTGTCTTTTGCGCGGGACTTTACCGCAACCGAAATGCGGGAATGGAATTATTGAAACCGGCGAGGAATGTGATGAGGCCAGCAAAGATTGCGGAGGTCATCCTGTAAGACAACCATGCGCAATAGGAAATGTTGGCGACGGCTGTTCCGCAGACTGTTTGCATGAAGGATCGCCCCGCACTTGCGGCAATGGAAAACTTGACAAGGGAGAAGACTGCGATGATGGCAATGCCGCATCTGGCGATAGCTGTTCCAGCGCGTGTTTGAATGAAGGAACGAAAGCAGAAGCCGGACCAGTGTCGCCGGCAACCTTACCTGAAACTCCGCCGCGCCGCGATCCATTTCAGCAAGCGCGCGCGGAAGGAATTAAAAAATTCTGCCGCTCCGATACCACGCCGGATTTTCAAGAAACTGTGGGAGGTCAATTGGTATCATGCACTTCAAATACTAACTGCACCACCGCAGGTTTTGGCATTTGCGCGCCAACCAATCCCTGGTCCACCACTGATGTGCAAGCAACCGCGGGTGGAAAAACCGGCGCTTCTCCGCTTACGGTTTATTGCGTGGCAAAAACTGATAAAGATTGTCCAGTGCCAAATGGCTCTGCCAGTCCAACAATCGGTCGCGGAAGCGACAATTGCTGTTACAATCGTCCGACGGTTACCGCGCGCACGCCGACCATTGGCGAAGTGTGCCGCAACGCGCTTATTCGCGCCACTTTTAGCCAGCCCATGGATCAAGAAAGCTTATCAGGTAATTTCATTTTAGCGCGGCAATATGAGGATAAATGTCCGGCAGGCACGGCTGAAGTTCGCGACAACGGGCAAATTATCTCTCCAAACATTTTGCGCAATAGTAGTTTTGAGCAAGAAACGCCTCTGGCGTGGACACTGGAGAAAGACCAAACTGCCAATGCCGCCGATAATATTTCTCGCCGTGAACTGTCTTCTGCTGATCAAATTGCCGGCACTTACGCAATAAGTGCAGAAATGGTGGAAACCGACGTGCTCGCCATTGAACAGGATAAAGCGCCTCCTGACGGCCCATCAGTAACTGCCACGCAAACCGTAACTCTTCCGGCCAATACCTCCTACACTCTTTCCGCAAAAGTGCGCGTAATCAGCATGGGAACAGTTACGGAAAGCCCGATTGGAATTGGATTATATAAAGAAAGAACCGGCGCGGATCCCTACTTGAGATTTGCGCGCGGACCTTTGACACAAACATCCGGCTGGGTAAATGTCAGCGGAACTTTTACCACAGTTGAGGCCGGAGAATACGTGGTTTTTGTCGCCATTGTTGGCGGAGAAACCGAAGCGCTTTTTGATCAGGTGGAATTGCGCAAAGTTGTTATCACGCAAGCAAAGTCAACCCATATTTTCGCGCGCGCTTGGCGCTGGATTGTGGAATTATTCAAGCGTTTAACGCCATCTGCGCGCGCGCAAAATCCGGTTTGGTGTGTTGAATCTGACATTGAGCTTACGACTACGGCGGCGCAAAACGGACAAGCGGTTATTTTACAGCCCTCAAAAATGCTTGGCGATAAAGACGACCCTGTAACATATCGCGTTGGCATTGCCGGCGATAAATTTACCGCAACCGGGGAAGTGGTAAAAGGCGGCCTGCGCTCCCAAGCTGGGGTCGGATTTAATGGCGGGGCCTTTGGTCTGGACATGAGCTGGGAATTTACAACCGGCAAGGATATTTGCACCCTTGATGAGGTGGAGGTAATCGTGGTACCGCCGGATACTGCGGCCCTTACCGCAACAGCGCAGACCGCGGATGTTGAGGCAACTGCTTATACTTCTGCCACAAGGACTGCTACACAAAGTCACGAACGACAACCGATTTATCCGGTGCCGGGTTATAGCTGGGCTTGGTCTTGGGGATCCTCTGAGCTGGAAACCGTAACCGCAACAAATAGAACTGAACAGAGGTGTGGAGGAAAACCGTATGGGGCCACAACTGGTTGTTCCGCAACAAATCCTCTTAGTCCAGTAACGCTTCCTGAACAAACCGTAACAGCCGGCACTAAAGACGGCACAGCGCAAGTTAATGCCACCGCCACGATTACCGAAGATTTTGTGCGTCCAGAATCCATTATTCAACCGGGGATTTGCCGTGAAATTTCAGGCGCGCTGAAGTGCGCCAACAATAGCAGTCGTACCTGCGTAACTGATCAGGATTGCGGCGAACAAGCCGGACAAACGCGCGTGGGTTTTGCGGAATTTAGTTTATTCCGCTGTGACAACCCGTGGCCGGCTGATGCGACAACCACGTATTATTTGATTGATAATGAGGAGTATGGTACAGCACCCGTCATAGACGCGCATATTTTAGGGACTGAGCGGCCGTTGAATTTTAGAACGCACTATTGCCGCGATGGCGCAACGCTTTTGCCTGAGCTTTCTTATCCGCCGCCAGTGCTCATCCCGCTTATTACCGGACTTTTCCCAAAACCAAAAAATGCTTATTATATTGCAAGCTCGCATGATAATCCAGCGCCGCAGACGCTTAAGGAAATCTTGCTTACTGCCAAATCATTTACTCAAGGTGTTTCTGTGCCCAATGGCGTGCGTCAACCAGCTAATGACATAAGAGAGAACAATGGTTCGTTTCCTGACTATACATTTAATTTCCCTGAGCCGGGCGATTATGAAATCGCGGTTGAAACTTCCAATTACGATCATAATAATGATCCTAAAGATGATGATCTTTCCAATCTTGCCGCGGTGCTGGAGGCAAAGAATATTCCTGATGCTGTGCGAGCCGCGCTTCGCAATCGGTCCGATGATGTTAAAGAACTGACTGGCGCATACTATCACCGTATTCAAATTAGCCTCGATGGCGCTGTTAAAGGTTTTGTTGTTAATCAAGCCGGATCTGAAACCAAGCGTAACGACGGTCGTTTAATTTTGCGCGGCGTTTCCAAAGGCGATCACGCCGTCAAACTTACTTGGACCAATGAAGATGAAACTTGGACTAATGAAGATAAATTACCAAGCGCTCAGCTTATCGTTGACGGGACAACTTATGCTGAAGGTTCTATTTGGGATCCGAATCTGAAAATTCATAAAGTAACTTTGCGCCGCGGACGGGTTAAAGATGATGCCATTGGTATACGCGTGCTTTCCAATCCGGAGCGTTTGCCCTTAGCTGCTTGGTACAACCGCATGGGTTTTGGCGGTACGCCTTCGCCAACGCCGGCGCCCATTGACGGCTATCAAGCGCTTCAGGAAGGCAATACTATTTACATTGCCGCGACAAATGCCACAACTGATACAACAACAAGCCCTCCGACAAAGAAGGTATTTGATAATGTGTATTTGATCTCTCTTTCTGAAGGCGCGCCAGCAAATCTTAAAGTAGTGTTTGATGAGTTGATTGAAAATCTTAAATTCAACGTAAATCTTGAAAATCTGAAAACCTGCGAGAAAAATTTCTGCGCCAATAATCCAACTCAGGATTGCGAGGACAATAATGATGATGATTGCGAAACAGATGGTGTGGATGGTTTATGCGTGCAAAAATCATGCGTTAAGGATCTTGATTGCGCAACCGGTGAAACCGTAGTGTGCCGCTCCGACAGAGAAAAACTTGCCCGCGATATTATCCGCATACAACAGGTAACCGCAATGCAGGCCGCCCTTGCCGGATATAAGGCGCGCACCGGCCGCTATCCCACTTTAGAAGCCGGCACCTTTATCCGTTCGCTTTCCACTTCAAAATGGCCTTCTTGGAATGCTACGTTTGGCTCCGCTCTTGGTGCGCCTTTGCCGCAAGATCCGATAGATCGGTTTGGCGCGCCATGTGTTTCAGGCCCGACAGAGAAAGGAACATATAACCCGGCAACTTGCTGGAATGAGCAAATGCAAAAGTATATTTGTCCAAAAGGAAGCCATATTTATCAATATCAATCCTTGGGCGGGGTTGGCTATAAATTATCCTCCGCGTTTGAGCTTGTGGAAAAGGTGGAGAATGAAACTATGGCTTGGGATGTTTATGGTTGGGATCCTTCAACAGGCGAGCAAGAAGTTGATACCAGCGGCGGATGCGAAGTTGAGGCCGCGGGAACTACTTGGAGCAATGCGACTGCGGTATGCGGAAATCGTATTATTGAACTTCCAGAAAGCGGAAATCTTATTATTGAACCTCCAGAGATTTGTGAATTAGGAACTGAAAATACTGCGGTGGTAAATTTTGCTCCTGGAGGCGAAAAACGCTGTACCGGCAATCCATCTGTAACTTGCCCAACACTTGCGGAAAATACACCTTGCCCGCTTGACGGCGATGGTAACTCGCAAGGCCTTTGTCAAAAATTAACTTCTTGCACGGCGCGGCGAGAGTGCAAGAGTGATTGTTCTAATTGGAATGATTGGCCTGGCGGTACGGTTGATGCGGCGGATTGCTCTCCAGGCGGTACTTTTTGCGGCAATGGCCTTCGTGAAGATATTGATTTGAATAATGACGGTGATACTAATGATTCAGGAGAACATGAAGTCTGCGACGATGGATTATTGAACGGAAATTATGGAAAGTGCAACGCGACCTGTACAGGCCTTGCCGCGCACTGCGGAGATGGCATTAAAACCGGAGCAGAGGTTTGTGATCGGCAAACTTATAACTTTGCAACCGAAACCTTTTCAACTGCCGGAACAGCGGCTGCACCATCAACTGCCTGCGTAAATGGAGATTATGGCTGTTGCAAATTTGATTGCGGCGGCCCTGCGCAACACTGCGGAGATACTTTCGTGAACGGCACTGAGCAGTGCGAACTAGGCAATACTGGCCGCTCAGCAGGCAGGTGTAGAATTGTTTCCAGCGGAGCTCTTACTGCAACGCCCTGCACAAGCAATGCGCAGTGCGACCCCGGACAAACCTGCGCAATTTGCGGACCTGCAGGCACGCTTGGAGGATTAACTACAACTTTGACGATTCAACAAAAACAACCAGAAGAGGATGTGGCCTTGGATACTTTTGAAATATTTTTGGATGGATCCAGTATTGGTATTGGCACTGCCGGGTATCAAGATGAACCCAAAACATTCACTCTGCCACTCGGAACTCACTCCGTAATAATAAAATATAAAAACGGATATAATCAAGGTCATTATCAGCTTGTTTGGGGATCAGGAGTAAGTTTCAGAAGGACGCCAATCATACACACTTCTGCCGGAGCAACAGGTGGCAGCTCTCTATATGGTCCTGCTGCTGGTACTGCAGATGATTACACAGTTGGCCGTTTGCATATGCCCCAAGCGCTTCCGGTGGGAACGATACTTTTTGGACATTGTTCTATAAGTACAACGCTCTGTGCACGCGATGCGGATTGTCCTTTAGCAGGAGAAACATGCACAGGACGCAGCGCTACAAATGGTTGCCAATTGCCTAATGGTGATAATGGTACAACTGCATGGTGCGCGCGGACTCATTCCACAGACCCCGGCTACATTCAATATGATATTTCAGTAAGCACAACCTCGGCACCAACCTTTATCGGAGGATATAGCACAGCGTTTGAACGTACTTGTACAAGCGGATGCACTTGGGGAGCTTCGGGAGGTTGGTCTTCCTCGTGTGTGCAAACCGGCGAGCGCTGTGGCGACGGAACAACAAATGGCACGGAGCAGTGTGATGATGGGCAGCAAAATACCGCGGATGCGAATAATAACAGCACTCCGGACGGCGACGAAGACGGATGTCTTAACAATTGCACGCGCGCGCAGTGTGGTGATGGCAAGAATCAAATCAAAGTTTGTACCACGGGAACTGACGCGCAAAAAGGCAGACCATGCACGACTAACGAACAATGCGGAACCGGTGGAGTTTGCCAAGATCCTGAAGATTGTGATTTAGGCGCGCAAAACGGCGTTCCTTGCACACCGCAATATGGAGGAAACTGTACCTATTGCGACAACCAATGCAATGCTATTACGCGCACCGGCGGTTTTTGCGGCAACACAATTTATGAACCGCCCTCTGAACAGTGCGAAGGCACGCAAGGGTTGAGTTATACCGCTGGCATTGTCGGCGCGCCCAAATATGTATGCAAAGGAACAGTTGGCACAAATGAGTATTTTGGGAATTTTGCTACCGTTGCTGATGTTGATGCATGGGTAGAGGGCAATGCAGTTGCTGTACGCCATACTCCAGGATACAACAGTACTTACACAATGCGAATTGATCCATCTGCAAATGCAGGCGAAGTTCGATATCGATTTCCTGATACTGATGGAAAAACGTATGTCGCATCTGCTTGGGTCAATACTGATCAAACTACCGGATCGCAAGGGGTGAGATTAATTATGGATCGGGAAGGCGCTCCAAATGATACGGAATATAAATATCCGCCAGACTCCTCGCCAAACTCCTATTTCCAATTAGACCACGATCCCAATACTTGGCAATATATTGAGCTTACCGCGGCTTATGATGCTGGTCCTAATCGTGCTTATGATGGGTGGTTGCGTATTCGTGTGGAAAACTATGATGATGATATTCATGTAGACCAAGTTCGCCTGCGGCCGGGGCCGCCGACTTGTACCGCCAATAATTGTACGCAAGCATGCCGCGGCGGATCGTTTTGCCAAAATAAATTAAAGCAGTGTAGTGGCGGTAATAATCCTACAGCAAATTGCACGGAACCCAGTACGGTTTGTACTGGAGGCACTTGTACGGAAAATAATTTTGATAGGGAAAATATCTTACAAGGCTCTGTTAGTTATAAATCACAACCAACATCTGCAGTCACTAATCTTTCAAGTGGGCAATACGCAGGGGATCGTGTTTCTGATACCTGTGACAATGATCAAGACAATGACAACTATCCTGCTTCAACGGATTGCAATGATAACAATGCCAAGGTAAATCCTGATGCAACTGAGCTATGCAACAATGCGGTTGATGAAGATTGTAATTCGGCAACTGACTGTGTGGCGGTAACTTTACAGGTAAGTGACTATAGTGATTCAAATGATACCTTCTGTGTATATCTTGATGATCAGCTAATTGATTTTGCATATGGCGGAAATGCAAAACAGACCAGTGTTACTTCTTTATTACCTGGACAGTATGATCTTGAAATTCTTTTCCATCATAGTGATGGTTTTATTCATACGCATACTACCACGCTTGCAGGAGGATTGGTTGTTTCTATACCTCACCAGCATTCCCCCAATGGTGATCATTCAGGAACATATAGATTTCAAAAAAGTTCAAATATAAGTTTTGTTTCACCTAATTGGATTTTACACCGTTCCTCTGGTAGTTCTTTATCAACACAAACTGGAACAGCAGCAAATAATGTACATACTGGAACTTTACATGACGAGGCACGAAAAGCCGATGCAGTTGAAACCGGTTCTAAAACAGCTGTGTGCTCTGATTCCAATGGAACAATTTATAAGGGACTAGATGATGCCGGCTCAGTAACGTATAAGATTAATGTAACTCCTTAATGATGTCAAAATTATTTTGTCAATTAAAATAGGCCGCGGTTTCTTTTTCTTCCCTTTTTAAATAAGTGACTCGCTTACCATTACCCCGCACTTTGGTTGCGGTCAATTCTATACGATCGTAGGTTTTTGACCGTAGTATTGTTTGCGCGGTATGCGGTAATTCCCGCATCTAGGCGGGTAGTGAGTTTTGTAATTTGTTTCTATAAATTTGCGCCGCTTCAGTAACTAGGAAAAAATCACTTTAGCTGCGTTATTAATCAACTGCGGTCAAAAGTATACGATCGTATACTTTTGACCGCATAGATATTATAGCACAAAACGAGGAATCAAGCACAAGCTTGCTTGTATTTGTTCCGAGTTGAAGTGCTTCACGAGCGTGGCGAGTATAATACGTCAAGTTTTGCAATGCTAGATGAGGGTGAAAATAAGAGCGGGTTCATCCGTGGCAATTAAAAGAGGCCGGGCCTGCGCGGGGCAGACTCGGCCGTTGTATTTTCTTCTAATTTACGGAGTGCACTCAATGGTGCATAGAGGTGCACTTGAAAAGGATAGATCAAAGCCGCCATCGCACTCCGAACTCGCGCCAAGCGGGTACCCGATCTCACCGGCGGGACAACTCGCCTCCGGGTCCCACTTGGGATTGCAGAGGTAAAGCCCGTCACCAAAGTAATCGCAAGTATAGCAGGCGGCGCCTCCGGGACAGTCAGAAACTGTAGCGCAGGTCCAGACGCAGTAGGGGCACCCGGGCTCCGGGACGCACCAACCGCCATAAGGACACGCGGATGGCGGCATGATACACGCATCACCGCATCCCTCGTCTACTTCTCCATCACAATCGTTGTCTACACTATTGTTGCACCATTCGATTGTATTTCCGGTTTGGTCATCACAGAAACTCACACCATCTTCGCACTGCCAAAACCCTTCCTCACACTCATCGCCGTCTTCCCCATCGCAAGCAATTTCTGGAAGACCATTGTCTACTTCTCCATCACAGTCATTGTCCTCCCCGTCGCAGACTTCTTCCGGAAGAGGCCCGCACTGCCCACACGCGTTCAACAGGCCTTCATCAGTTGTTCCATCGCAATCATTGTCCTCCCCGTCGCAGACTTCTTCCGGAAGCGGCCCGCATTCGTTGCAATCGTTGATGAGAAACTCATCCACTTCTCCATCGCAGTCGTTGTCCAACCCATCACAGACTTCGGTGGCCGGGCCGACATCATCGCACTGCGACCACTCGCCGTCTGCGCAGGTCTGCTCCCCGGCAACGCACTCGCCGGTGTCGGAGCCGCAGGAACGGCTGAAGCTGTCCACCTCTCCATCGCAGTCGTTGTCCAGCCCGTCGCAGAACTCCGGAGCGCCGGGGTAGATCTCGCTGGCATCATCGTAGCAGTCGTCGCCGCCAACCGAGGTGCAGATTTGGGGCGAATGGCCGTCCTCGTCACTGTCCAGCGGCAAGTATGCGCAGGTCGCCGTGGCTGTGTTGCAGGATTCCTGCAAACAAGCGCCATCGCGATCCGGACAGTCGCTCGCCACGGCGCAGGGAGGCGGGCTGACACAGCCGCCTTCCGCAGGATCGCAGATCATGCCGAGATCGCAACGGCCGTGGAGAGGTTGGAATGCGCAGGCACACACCTTTTCGTCAAGGGTATCATCTGTGCAGTCCACGCCGTCGTCGCAGGATTCAGGTTCGCACTCGGATTCGGACTCAGACTCAGCCTCGGCCTCTTCGCCTTCCGCTTCGGCTTCTGCTTCGGACTCGCCTTCGTTACCGTTGCCGCCCCCGCTTCCGCAGGAGAACATGGTCAGGCCAAGCGTGAATGCCAGCACTAGCGTGAAAAGGAACGTCTTCATCTCTTCCTCCTTGTTGACCCTCACCCTACCCCCTCCCTAAGGGAGAGGAAAGCCATTAGGCTGGTGGGGGATTTGGTTTCCGAACCACTTTTACACCATAGCGCCGATTTTACATTGTGTCAATATCAATAAATATGGTATACTTTGTTATACACATGGCTAATAACCAATAACTCATAACTCATAACCTTTATGCCAATGTTTGAAGAACAAACGCCTCCTAATTTACCCACAGGCCCTGCGCCAGAAGATATTTTTGAAAAAGTGGAGCCAGCTCCCTCACCCGCTCCTCCTGCGGGCGGAGCACCCTCTCCCAAAGGGCGCGGGGAGGGTGAGGGAACACCGGCAGAAGTAAAACAGCCGCTTATTGCTTCGCGCAAAACAATTTTAATTGGCGGTATTGTGCTTGGCATACTTGTTGTTGCCGGAATAGCAGTGGCAGTGCTTCGTTTTGCGCGCCGCAGTGCTGCGCCGCCAGCGCCGCCTCAAGCAGAAGTATCACAGCCAGTTCCTCCGGAAATTCCTACTTTGCCCGAAGCTACTACTGCGCCAACTGAAGAAACTATTGTGGAAGAAGTACCGCCTGCTCCGCCGGCAGATTCGGATAATGACGGGCTTTCAGATGAAGATGAAACTTCACGCGGAACTGACCCGCAAAATCCGGATTCAGACAATGATGGTCTTTTGGATGGGGAAGAGGTAAATACCTATCAGACGGATCCTTTAGACGCAGATACTGATGGAGATAATTTTCTTGACGGGCAAGAAGTAAGAAATGGATATAATCCGAAAGGAGAAGGGAAGCTCTTTACTGTCCCTGCGGGACAGTAAAGAAATCCGAAATCTGAATGACTAATGACGAGTTATTTTGGTATTTAGTCATTGGAAATTCATTCGTTATTCTGGTTTAGTCATTCGTCATTATGCCGGATACTATCATCCACACTATTCCCGATGCCTACTATGGCGGGGCAGTGCCAAAGAAGGTGCCCCACAAAGAGGCGCCTGAGATTGGTTTGATTCCGGGAAAACCAACAAAAACGCCGCGCAAAATATCGCCGAAAGTGCTTTTTATAAGCGCGGTTAGTATTTTATTTGTGGCAGTGGTTGGCGGATCGGTCTGGTATTTTACGCGCGGCCTGCGGGAAGCGCCCGCTGTGCCTACTCCTGCCCCAGAAGTAACTCCCACGCCTCCTGCGGTTGAAGTGCCACCGCCCGCTCCTGAAATTCCTGAACTTCCTCCGGCTTTGCCCCCTGTTGCACCGCCAACCCTGCCCGCGCAACCAACTGCTACGCAAGATACTGACAGCGATGGCCTTTCGGATTTAGAAGAAAATTTGTACGGAAGCCAATCCTCAGTTCCGGATACTGACAACGATGGTTTTTTGGACGGCCATGAAGTGTTTAACCTGTATAATCCGTCAGGCATTGCGCCGGAGCGTCTAGAAGCCGCTGGGTTTGCTGTGCGATTTATAAGTTCAACGTACCGTTATGAAATTCTGTATCCAAAACCCTGGACAATCGCAGGCGATATAGCTTCCCGTGAAGTTATCTTTCAAAGCGCCACGGGCGAATCTATTTTGGTAAGCGTTATTGACAATCCGGAAAATACCACTGCTCGCGCTTATGCCGCTTCCAATTTTCAAAGCGCGGAAATTTCCGATTGGACAACCAATAAAGCCGGACTGCCGGGTATTTTCGCAAAAGAGGGCGCGACGCTAAGAGGTGTGTTTGCGGGACAAGGCTTTATCTACGTAGTTTTATATGGAACAGCAGTGGAGGGCGCGTATAAGAGAACATTTGAAATGATGCTCAATAGTGTGAGAATTATGAATTAGGAATCATGAATCATGAAAATCATTGTTAGATATGAAGTATCAGCGGCAAGGCGATATGAAAGCGCGGTGAAACAGATTGTCAATCAAGCCGTAAAAATAATACAATGTCCGCGCAATGTAGCCATATCCATTAGTTTTATTGGCGATAAAAAAATGCGCGCAATAAATAAAAAGTATAGAGGAAAAGACAAGACGACGAATGTGTTGTCGTTTTCTACCCTCACCCCAACCCCTCTCCCTGGGGGAGAGGGCAGGGTGAGGGGGGATCTGGGTGATATATTTATTTCTTTCCCCGAGGCCAGACGCGAGGCAAAAAAATACGGCTGGATTATGCGCTACGAAATCGCGCGTCTTGTCTTGCACGGATTTTTGCATCTGCTAGGATATGATCATGAGGAGGAGAAGGAAGCGAAGCAGATGGAAAAGGTAGAAGAGAAAGTGCTTAGAAAATTCACCTAAATTACAATTCACCTAATTCACCTAATAAAATACCAAATGCCAAAGGAGGAAAGTAAAAAGCACTATGATTTAGAAGAAAGAACGGCTAAATTCGGTGAAGATGCGATTGTATTTTGCAGGCAATTGCCCAAAGATGAGATTACAAAACGTATTATCCCCCAGTTGATAGGATGTACGACGGCAATAGGTGCAAACTACTGTGAGGCGGATTGTGCAGAAAGCAATAAAGATTTCATCCACAAAATGGCTATTGCCAATAAAGAAGCAAAAGAATCAAAGCATTTTCTGCGCATGGTATCCAAAGCATGTCCGGAATTCACCTCTGAAGCGAGAAGACTCTGGAAAGAAGCACACGAGCTTAATCTTATATTTATGACTATCATTAAACGAGCGAAAGAAACGGAAAACAGGAAGGGTATTCAACAATAATTTATGAATTTTTCCTTTTAATTTTTATTAGGTGAATTAGGAATTAGATGAATTAGGTGAATTTATGTTAAGTCTACGTCGTCTATTTCAAAGTTTCCGTTATGCCGCCCGTGGTATTGTCATTGCCTGGAAATACGAGCAAAGTTTTCGCATTCAAGTTGCGGCGGCGCTTGTAATTGTCGCGTTGATATTTTGGTTTCAACTTCCTTTGTGGCAAGCGATTGCCCTTTTACTGCTGATAATTTTAGTGCTTACTTTGGAGTTGATAAATAGCATTTTAGAGCGGTTTGTGGATGTATTTAAACCGCGTATTCATCCTATGGTGCAGGAGATTAAAGACTTGATGGCCGGCGCGGTGCTCATCGCATCGCTTGGTGCGCTGATTGTGGGATTGCTTATCTTCGTGCCGTATTTTTTATGATACGAATCAGCGAATCAATGACGAATCAACAAATATGCGAATTAGTATATTCGTAGATTCGCAAATATTTGTAGATTCGTATCATGGTTGAACACAAATTGTGTTCAATATATCCACATTGACGCTTTGTCAAAGTGGTTTTTTTGTTTTATGATGGATGACTAAACCAAAAGTGAAAATTGTATGCCTCAAGAGCCTTTCGTTGTCGGACTTGATATCGGATCAACTGCAGTACGTCTTGCTGTGGGACAAATTGTTCCCACAGGAGCTGAGACGGAGCTGCAAATCGTCGGCGTCTCCGAAGTTCCGGCCTCGGGTATTTCAAAAGGGGTTATTTCTTCAATTGAAGATGCAACCGCGGCAGTGTCTTCCTGCGTGGAGAAGGCGGAGCGCATGCTGGGAGCGCCGCTTGAGCGGGCTTGGGTAGGCATTTCCGGACTCCATATTTTGACTGAGGAATCGCGGGGAGTTGTGGCAGTGGGAAAACCAAATGGAGAAATTACCGAGGAAGATGTGGAACGCGCCATTGAAGCCGCGCGCACGGTGGCCACTCCTTTGAACTACGAAATTTTGCATGTGATTCCAAAAAGTTTTACGGTTGACGGACAATCGGGAATTAAAGATCCTGTTGGTATGACCGGCATTCGTTTGGAGGTTGACGCGCAGATTATTCAAGGACTTTCCTCACAGATCAAGAATTTGACAAAGTGCATCTATCGCACAGGATTTGACATTGAAGATCTAGTACTTTCGGTTCTGGCAACCGCGGAGACGGTAACTTCCGCGCGCCAAAAAGAATTGGGAGTCGCGGTTGTAAATATTGGAGGTTCAACAACAGGTTACGCGGTATTTGAAGAAGGAGATCTGCTTACCACCGGCATTATTCCGATTGGAGGAGATCATGTAACCGCGGATATCGCGATTGGACTTAGAACCTCAATTGACGTGGCGGAGAGAGTGAAGATCGAGTATGGAACCGCGATTCCCAAAGAACTTAACAAGAAAGAAGAGATTAATCTTGAGGAAATCGGGGGCGAGCAGGAAACTGTGTCGCGAAAATACGTGGCAGAAATTATTCAGGCGCGGATGGAAGAGGTTTTTGAAAAACTTGACCGTGAGCTTAAAAAAATCGGACGCTCCGGAATGCTTCCCTCCGGCGTTGTATTTACCGGAGGCGGCGCGAAACTTTCCGGGCTTATTGAGCTGGCCAAAGAAAAATTGCGCTTGCCGGCTTCTTTGGGTTATCCGGGCGGAGTATCGTCAACTCTTGACCGTGTAAGCGACCTTTCTTTTGCAACCGCGGTAGGACTGACTGTTTGGGGAGCGGAAATGGAGCGCAAAGGCGGCGGTGGAAAACTTTCTCGAATGATCAATTTAAAAGGTCTTAGCCGCGTAACAGGAGGACTTAGAAAATTATTTAAGTCTTTAATTCCTTAATATGCCAGAAGTCAAACCAGAAATTGAGACGTTTGCAAAAATCAAAGTAGTTGGTGTTGGAGGATCAGGGGGGAGCGCGCTAAATCGCATGATTCAATCCAAAATTCGCGGCGTGGAATTTATTGCCATGAACACGGATTTGCAGGCCCTGCATTATTGCCTTGCCGCCACCAAGATGCAATTGGGCAAGACCGTAACGCGGGGACTGGGTGCCGGTATGGATCCGGAAATTGGGCGGCGCGCGGCTGAAGAATCGCAAAATGAAATTCGCGACGCTCTTAAAGGCGCGGATATGATTTTTATTACTTGCGGACTGGGGGGCGGCACAGGAAGCGGAGCGGCTCCGGTGGTTGCTGAGCTTGCCCGCGACGCCGGAGCGCTTACGGTTGCGGTTGTTACAAAACCGTTTACCTTTGAGGGTGCGGGGCGTCGTGAAATTGCCGAGCGCGCGCATGACGAACTTATTGATAAAGTGGATACTATTATTACAATTCCCAATGATCGAGTTTTGCAAATTGTTGATAAAAAAACATCTTTGCTGGAGGCATTTGATACGGTTGATGACGTGCTTCGCCAAGGCGTGCAGGGAATTTCCGAATTGATTACCATTCCCGGGCTGATTAATGTGGACTTTGCTGATGTAAAAGCCATTATGTCGCACTCCGGTTCAGCGCTGATGGGTATTGGGCGGGCGCAAGGCGAGAATCGTGCCTCCGAGGCCGCGAAAGCCGCGGTGGCCTCTCCGCTTCTTGATATATCAATTGACGGCGCGAAAGGCGTGCTCTTTACCGTCTCTGGCGGAACCTCAATGAGTATGCATGAAGTTAATGAGGCCGCAAAACTTATTACCGGCAATGCTGATCCGTCCGCAAAAGTGATTTTTGGCGCGGTCTTAGATGAAGGACTTAAGGATGAGATGAAGGTTACGGTTATAGCCACCGGATTTATGCCAAGCAATCAGCCCTCGCCATTTGTAGGCATGCGCTCGGTCTCCGCTGCCCCGCCACCTTCTCGCTATACGCCTCCCTCCCCAAAGCCGTTTCGTAAAGAAGAAAAACAAGCCGCAAAAACTTTTGAGGTAAAACCGCTCAAGCGCGAAGAAGCCAAAGCCGCGCCAGTTAAAGCCGCCGCGCCAACCGATGACGAAGACTTGGAAATTCCCGCCTTTATTCGCCGCAAACTCGGATCATAAAAAATATGGTAGAGTACACAGCATTTAATCCAGAGCAACTTTATAACGAAGTACGCGCAAGGGCCGAGGCCGAGGGCGCGTATGGTGAAGAAGCATGGGATGATTTGGTTGAACAAGTTCTGGAAGAGAAAAAGCCGTTTGGCGAGCTGCATGATGATGAGGATTGGGATTTACTTCGCGAAGAACTTCAAAATCGGTGGGATGAATTTAAGGATCAGATCCGTCCTGGAGTGTGAGAGTAGTTTTGCACATGACGTTATCCACAGCGCAGAAAATTTTTGCGACACTTTGTGAAAAATCCCCCGCATTTGCAGGGGATTTTTTGATATTTGACACACTATGGAGGGGGTGGCGTACAATGAGTAAACGAAGTACTAATTAACTCTCCAAGGGGGTGTATTTTTTTCACTTTATGTCGCCATCCGTTTCCGCGTCAGTTTCCAAACAAAACATTGTTAATTTAGTGCAAAATGCCAAGCCAGTAACCAAAGAGGAGATCTGGCGCGATGGGCGCGAGCTGGGTTTTACCGATAACGCCATTCGCGTTATTGAGAAACGTTATCTTGTACGCAATGAGCAGGGGGAAGTGGTGGAGACGCCAAAAGGCATGTTTTCTCGCATTGCCCGGGCGCTTGCGGAGGTGGAACGCGCTTACGGCGCGACAGAAGAAGAAGTGAAATTTTGGGAAAATGAATTTTACGGAGTACTTAGCCGATTTGAATTTACGCCAGCTGGACGCACAATTACCAATGCCGGCGGTCCAACGCGCGTGGTAGCTAATTGCATCGTGCTTCATTTTGACGACAGCATGGATGGAATTTTTTCAACGCTTCGCGATGCCTCGCTTTTACAACAAGCCGGATCAGGTCTGGGATTTGCTTGGCATTTGCTTCGTCCAGCCGGAACCATGACCGTGGCTTCCCGCGGGCAAGCCTCCGGACCAGTTTCATTTTTGCATGCCTACAATACCGCCTTTGGAGTGATTAAGCAACAAAATAGACACGGCGCGAATATGGGCGTTATGCGCGTTGATCATCCGGATATTTTGGAATTTATAGATTGCAAACGCAAAGAAGGCACGATTGTGAATTTTAATGTATCCGTGGGAATGACAGACGAATTTATGAAGCAGGTGCGCGCGGATTCCAAAGAGCCGTGGCTGTGCGAGTGGAAAGGAAAGAAAATGAAACCGCGACGTATTCAGAGAAATAGTCGGGGCGCTTATGCGGGGCATGAGGACGTAACGCTTACCGCGCGCGAGCTTATGGATAAAATAGTGGAATCAGCTTGGCAAAACGGCGAGCCGGGCGTGCTGTTTCCGGACGCGGCAAACCGCACTAATCCCGTGCCGCATTTGGGACGGCTGGAAGCGACAAATCCATGCGGTGAACAGTTTTTACATGATGGCGATGTGTGCAATTTAGGATCAATCAATCTTGCAAAATTTATAAAAGACGGAAAAATTGACGAGGAACATTTGCGCTACACGACCGCGATTGCCACGCGCATGCTGGACAATGTAATTGATATTTCTGACTTTCCGGTTGAAAAAGTCAATTCGCGTTTTCGCGACAATCGCCGGGTGGGTCTTGGTATTATGGGTTTTGCCGACCTGCTTTATCAGATGAATGTGCCCTACAATAGCGAAGCAGGATTGACAACCGCACAGCGTGTTATGAAGGTTGTTAATGACGCGGCGCATGATACTTCAGAGGATTTGGCGCGTACAAAAAGTGTGTTTCCCAATTGGGAAAAGAGTATTTTTGGACCGCAGGGTCAAAATAGACTTCAACGTAATGCCGCGCTCACGACCGTTGCTCCCACTGGTTCCATCTCTATGTTTTTTGAGTGTTCTTCAGGTGTTGAACCATTCTTTGCTCTGGCTTACAAAAAAGAAAATATCATGGGAGGGGATAGTTTGAATTATGTAAATCCTTATTTGGTTAATGCTTTGCGTGAGCGCGGAGTATACTCGGATGAGCTTGTTGAGGATGTGACAGCAACCGGCACCATTGCGCACCGCACTGAATTGCCAGAGGATTTGCGGAAAACTTTTGTGACCGCCATGGATATCTCGGCCCAAGATCATATTCTAATGCAAGCCGCGTTTCAAAAACATACGGACAATTCAATTTCAAAGACAATTAATTTTCCTAATAGCGCGACGCGTGAAGATGTGCGGGCCGGTTATATGTTGGCTTGGGAGCTTGGATGCAAAGGAGGCACAGTTTATCGTGACGGAAGCCGCGAGGAGCAGGTTTTGAATTTGAATAATAGAAAAGATCAGAAAACAGAAACTAATCGTGGCCAGGCCACGGTCAATAGTGGCCAGGCCACAGATGGCGCTACGGCCACGGCGCAGACGATAAATGTTTTGGAGCCGCGTCCGCGTCCGGAAATCCTGCGCGGTACGACCTATAAGCTCAAGACCGCCTATGGTAATCTTTATATTACGATAAATGAAGATGACCAAGGTCCTTTTGAAGTATTTTCGCAAATGGGCAAGGCCGGTGGATTTTTTGCCGCCAATCTTGAGGCAATCTGCCGCATGATTTCGCTTTCCTTGAGAAGCGGCGTGCATATTGATTCAGTAATTCGCCAGATTAAAGGCATTCGCGATCCACAGCCAATTTGGTACAAGGGCGAGATGATTCTGTCGTTGCCAGATGCCATTGCGCAGATTTTGGAAAAGCATATGAAATCCTCGCAAAGCAGATTGGATTTGCAATGGGGGGTTTCGGATGAAAAACTTGCCCAGCCGGTAAAACTTACACTGGAAAAAGGAACCGAGAGCATGCTGGATAATGGTTTTGCGCCGGCCTGCCCGGATTGCGGAGGCGTGCTGGCCTTTCAGGAGGGTTGCGCCAAATGCGGCGCCTGCGGGTTTTCAAGATGCGGGTAAACCCTTTCCAATTCCTCTCCCCATGGGAGAGGGTAGGGTGAGGGTACATGCGGGGCTTTACGCCCCGCTTAAAGTTCTGCCATATATGTTTGTGTATAAGTGCGATAGCTGTAAGAAGGAATTAGATCAGAATGCAAAAGAAAAGGCAGTGAGTATTGGTAGTGGAAAATGGGGATTACTCAAAGATTTGTTGCTATGTGAAAAGTGCGGTAGTGGTATTTTAAAGATTTTGAAGAGGAAACAATTTATCAAATAAATTCACTATTTTAGTTCCTCTCCCCGCGGGAGAGGATGGCCGAAGGATAGGTGAGGGGGTATATGGAAACCATCAAACGCGCTCGCACGCTTCGCCATAATGCGACGGATGCTGAAAATAAGTTATGGTATTTTATTCGCAATAGACAACTAGGCGGTTATAAGTTTAGGCGCCAGCATCCAGTAGGACCATATACTACGGATTTTTGTTGTGAAGAAATGTGTATGATTGTTGAGATCGATGGGAGTCAACATGGAGCCAGGGTTAAAAAAGATGCTACACGAACGCGATATTTAGAAAATCATGGGTATAGAGTCATCCGATTTGGTGCAGATACTGCGGTACGAGAAACGGAAGTTGTGCTCGAGACTATACTTACGGAACTTCGTAAATAGTAACCCTCACCCGCTCCGACCGCGGTCGGAGCACCCTCTCCCAGAGGTAGAGGGTATATAAATGGATTTTCCTGATTTTTCCTCTCCCCGCGGGAGAGGGTAGGGTGAGGGAGTAAATAAAAAAAGCGCCGTGGCGCGAATCTCGCTGGAGCGGAAGGCGAGGGATGCGCGCACGGACGCGGTGGAACGGAGTGCGGGGACTATCTCGCGCAGTCGCACTGCCTGCAAGTAGCCCCCGGCTCATCGCGTTCGCATAGGTTTTTTGCTTCCGCTTCAGCCGTCCACTGATTGCGAACCTCCTCGTAATGGGGTGTACGAGTAGAAGCAGATCATCTTTCGTCGTGAGGGAGCGTGTCGAGGTGACACGAGTCGAGGTGGCAGATGATTTTGCCAATGGTCAGTCCCAGGTAGCCCACGCATACTGCGCTGAGCATGAATCCCATGTAGATGAATGGCCAAGCCATATCATCCAGAGTTGCGGCGGCAGGTGCTCCGCGAGCGATTTTCCTGGCGGCATCGAATAGCGCCACCATCCCGATGAACATTCCGGCGTGGCTGCCGATCAAGGCCGTTACAGCTCCGACATAGTTCAGTTCGTGTTTCGTCGGCACGGAGTCCTCCTTTGGTGTGGAGTAGGTTGTTTGCGGCGGGAACCTAGGCCAGGATGAGAATCACCCCTGCGAATGCAAGTCCGCCGCTTTTGCTTTTTCCGAACACGGCGATACAGAACATGATGATCCCCAGCCATCCGCATAATTCGGCAAAATCATCATCAAATTTCATGCCGTCGTTGTCCATGGCGTAGCAGCCCTGAAGTAGCAGAGGAGCAATGCCGTAGAATGCCACAGTGAGATGTTTCATTTTCTCCTCCTCCTTGTTTGTTGTTGTCAAGGAGCAACTCTTTCTATAGAAAATCATACCCCGCATATATAAGTATTGTCAATAGTTTTCGTCATTTTTTTGACCAAATTTGACAACATATTTTTAGCATAGTATCATGTATATGTTTGGAAACTTGGACACTCACTATGCTTAAGCACTCCACAAAATTAGGACTAGAGCGGGATTTGCTTCAGTTTGGCTTTGATAAAAAGCGCGCGGCGGTATATGTCGCACTTTTGCAAATGGGAAAAGCGCCGGTGCAGATGGTTGCCAAAGCGGCAAGGATCAAGCGCACTACGGTGTACAGTGTGCTACAAGGCCTGGAAGCGGACGGACTGGTGAGTCGCGCTATTGAAGGTAAAAAGCAAATTTTTATTGCGGAAAATCCCTCTACGATAATGTCTCAACTGGAAAGCAAGAAAACCGCGCTGGAATTATTGCTTCCGGAATTGAATTTATTATATAGTGCAACACCGGCCAAGCCCCGCGTTCGTTTTTATGAAGGAGTGGAAGGGATCAAAACAATTTTTGAAGACACACTGACAAGTCGTCCTAAAGAAATTTTAGATTTTACTTCTCTTGATGATTTAGTAAATGTGTTTGGAGATTATATGAAAAGCTATACTAAACGCCGGGCAGAACTGGGGATTCCACTGCGCGGTATCACTGCTGATACGCCGCTTGCTCGTAAATTTAACGCGCGATATTATACCGGAGCTAACCCAGTGGCCATTCCGCAAACGCGATTTTTACCCCCGGATGAATTCATTTTTAAAACGGAGATCAATATATACGGTAATAAGGTGGCCATTATGTCCTTAAAAGAAGAAGAATTGGTTGGTGTTATTATTGAAAGCGCGGTAATTGCGGATACGCATCGGAGTATTTTTGAATTAGCATGGAAAGCTGCCGGTATGGAATTATGAATATCAATATACAAAAAGGTTTGGTGATGATTTATTGGGGATATGGGAAGGGGAAAAGCACCGCCGCGGTGGGACTGGCGGTGCGCGCCTTGGGGCAAGGCAAGCGCGTGCTGTTTATGCAATTTATGAAAGGCGGGAAAGACGCGGGATGGGAAACCGGGGAGGGAAAGATGTTTAAGTGGTTGGAGCAGTTGCCCTCACCCGGCCTACGGCCACCCTCTCCCTTAGGGAGAGGGGAGGGTGAGGGGAAATTGGAATTTCACATCGTTGGAAAAGGATGGGTGCGTATCATGGGAGACAAAAAGCCAATTGAAGAGCATGAAGAAGCCGCGCGCGAAGGATTGGAATTTGTGATGAAAATATTGCGAAGCACTGGGTCGCCCAGTGCTTCGCAATGGGAATTTGATGTAGTGATTTTAGATGAAATTTTATCAGCGGTAGATAGCGCGCTTTTGAGTGTGGAAGATATCAAAGCGTTGATCCGTGCTAAACCGCCCGAGGTATATTTAATCATGACCGGACATAAAGAATACCCGGAGCTTGCCGAACTGGCTGACCTTGTAACAAAAATGCAAAAAGTAAAACACCCGTATGATAAAGGGATAAAGGCGCAAAAAGGGATTGACTTTTAGAGTAGTAAATAATGTGATAAAATATCAGACCCGGTGGGTCGGGCCGTTGTGTCTGGTGACCAGGAATCGTTGTCAGCGATTCCAGAGGGGTTCAATTCCCCTACGGTCCACCACCGGTTAGGTGTGGATAAGAACACTTGACAATATCTTGAGAATATGTTATATTTAAAATGCTGACAACGATTTCTAAGTCATCGGGACTAGGATCCCGCATGGAAGCCCCTTTATGGGGCTTTTGTGATTAAAAAAGTGCCGTAGGTCCGAGGTGGACATACAGCGTTGGAAGTTCTGGTGTAGGCATTTCCTCCGCCTGACGCACAATGGTACGAGCCATTTCTCGTATGCGATCCACACCCCATTGAAATCCCTTGCCATCGCGTGGTAAAATAATTTACTAACCCCTAAAACCTAAAACCTAATCCCTACCCCATGTCCGAATTCAGAAAAACCATTATTATTTCAGTTGCCATTAGTCTTGTGGTAGGTGGCGCTTCAGGACTTGCCGGCGGTATTGTGGTGACCCAGATTGCCGCGGGGAATTTGGGACAGAGTTTGCGTACGTCATTGCCGTCGTCGTTACAATGGATCGTGCCGCGTAACTTCCCCTTACCCCAACCCTCTCCCACACGGGGAGAGGGAGTAAAAGTAGATTCCTCTCCCTTAGGGAGAGGGGAGGGTGAGGGTAAAAATGCGATAGTTGAGCTTAGCACTGAAGAAGTAGTGCGGCGAGTATCTCCCGCGGTGGTTTCCATTGTCATCTCCAAAGAAATCTCTGCGCGCTCAACCGGCCCTATTTTCCCCGAGGATCTTTTTCGGGAGTTTGGATTTGAAATTGAAATGCCGGAGCAGCAGCAACCGCAAAGCCCGCCGCAAAGGAGGCAGGTTGGTGGAGGCACAGGATTTATTATTGCCTCCGACGGTCTTATTGCTACGAACAAGCACGTTATATTTGATGATCAGGCAAGCTATACTGTGGTGACCGCAGATGGCAAACGCTACGAGGCAAAGGTTCTTGCTCGCGATCCCTTCATTGATTTAGGATTTCTTAAGATTGAGGCAAAGAATCTTCCAACAGCAAAGCTTGGCAATTCAGATAAGCTGCAAATCGGCGAAACAGTCATTGCAATCGGAAACGCTCTTTCAGAATTTTCCAACACTATTACCAAAGGTGTTGTTTCTGGCATTAAGCGCAGAGTTACTGCCGGTGGTCCGGGCATTGGCTCTGAAGTTATAGAGGAGGCGATACAGACCGACGCGGCAATTAATCCGGGAAATTCTGGGGGGCCGTTGGTGAATTTGCGCGGGGAAGTAGTTGGCATTAATACCGCCGTATCTTCAGCAGGACAGAACGTTGGCTTTGCGATTCCTATAAATCCAGCCAAACTGGCTATTGAGAGTATAAGAAGCGTAGGAAGGATTGTACGACCATGGCTTGGCGTGCGCTATATTATTATCAACCCAGAGCTTGCGCAGGAAAATAAATTGCCAGTGGACTACGGCGCGCTTATTGTGCGCGGAGATCGCCGAACGGATCTTGCAGTTGTACCCGGCTCTCCTGCGGACAAAGCCAGTCTGCGTGAAAATGATATTATTTTAGAGATTGACAAGGTCAAGATTACCGAGGAAACATCGCTTGCATCACAGATTCAAAAGCATAAAGTTGGAGATACGCTGGTGCTCAAAGTGTTAAGCCAAGGAAAGGAAAAAGAAATAAAAGTGGTGTTGGAGGAGTTAAAATAATAATCGCAACGCCGATCTACGGATTCATGCTGATCTACGGATAATTCATCCGCGACATCTGTAGATCCGCATGGTAATCCGCGTCATCCGCATTGCATATCTATGAAACGAACCAAAATTGTCTGCACAATAGGTCCTGCATCAGAAAAACCAGCCACGCTTGAGAAAATGATAAGCGCAGGGATGAATGTGGCGCGGTTGAATATGTCGCATGGAGATTATAATTGGAATAGCCGCGTTATTTCCAATTTGCGCGCCATAGAGAAAAAAACCGGCAAGCCAATTGCAATAATAGTTGATTTGCAAGGATCAAAGGCGAGGATTGGAGAGTTAGGAGTTAGGAGTTATGAGTTAAGAGTAGGACAAAAGATTATTTTTACAACAGGCAACTCAATACTCATAACCCATAACTCAATAACTCATAACTTCAAAATTCCTATTGCCGTGCCTAATTTTCATAAATATGTGAAAAAAGGCGCACACTTGCTAATTGCGGACGGCACAATTGAGTGCGTGGTTGAACGTGTTACAGGAAAGGATATTCATGCGCGGGTAATACTTGGCGGAGAGCTTAAGTCGCACAAAGGCATCGCGATTGCCGGCGGTTCGCTTCCGTTGCCGTCCATAACATCAAAAGACAGGAAAGACATTGCCTGGAGTAAAACCCAAGACATTGATTTTGTGGCGTTGTCGTTTGTGAAAAAAGCTGAGGATGTGCTGGCATTACGAAAATTGATGTTGAGGAAGCTCAGCTTCCGTACGGAAGCTGAGCTTCCGGGTATTAAAATTATCGTCAAAATAGAAACCCGCGAGGCCGTACATAATTTTGAAGAAATTTTGCGCGTCTGTGACGGAGTGATGATTGCCCGCGGTGATTTGGCGCTTGCCACCAGCCCTGAAGAAGTGCCTCTTATTCAAAAAGAACTGATTGAAAAATGCCGCCGGAGGGCTGTGCCGGTTATTGTGGCAACTGAAATGCTGGCTTCTATGGAGCGCGCGCCGCGGCCAACCCGCGCCGAGGCCTCAGATGTGGCCAACGCGGTGATTGATCATACAGACGCGGTCATGCTTTCCGGAGAAAGCGCAACCGGCGCGTATCCTATTGAGACAGTGCGCATCATGTCCGCCATTATTCAGAAAACAGAAAAATCCCGCTTTGATGATCTTTCCATTGGCGGAGAAATCCATCATGGAAATCCCGAAGAAGAGACGGCGCTTTTGGCCGCCATGCAGGCGCGCACTGAAGAGGCCAAGGCCATTGTGGCCGGCACGGTTACCGGGCACACCGCGCGCTTGCTTTCCCGCTATCGCAGTGAGGTGGAATTGATTATTGGAACGCCTTTCACGCGAGTTTTGCGCCAAATAAATCTTTCCTGGGGAGTACGGCCATTTTTGCTTCCTGAAGTTGCGACACGCAAAGAATTGGAAGAAAAACTGATTGCTCAAGCGCACGCCAGTGGGTTTAAAAAGGGAAGTAAAATCGTGATAGTCAGTAGTGATCACCCTGCCCCGCACGCGCAAAGTTTTGCCGTGGTAAAAACGCTTTAGTGGTAGGATTTGACACATCAGATCGTTATGGTATAGTGAAACTACCCACACTTGTAAATCACTATGGAGATGGTGCTCTCAATAAATTCCGTGCCGATTCGGCTTACCAGTGAGCGGTGGGTGCATATTGTTGAAAACCACGATGATCTGGCAGGACAATTTCACGAGGTACTCGAAGCAGTGGCTGAACCGGATTATATTGTGCAAGGAGAGGAAGGTGAATTGCTTGCCGTGCGCGAACTTATACCGCTTGCACTTGTCGTGGTCTATCGAGAAATGCCGCCAAAGAATGGATTTATTATTACCGCCTTTCAAACTTCAAAATCTGACCAACTTACCAAACATCGTTCAACTATATGGCGCAAATCGCAATCCAAGAAACATTAAAAGCAGTTCCCATTTTTTTGCGCATGCAATATCCTCATGCGTGGTTTGATTATGATAAAGAAGCAGATGTCCTGTATGTTTCGTTTGAGCGTCCGCAACAGGCCACCGATAGTGAACTGCTTGAAAATAATATACTCGTGCGTCGGCGTGGCGAGCGCATCGTGGGTCTTACCATCATGCACGCGAGCCGGCTTCCCAGTTAGGGATCATATTTGTTCATTGCGTAACCCCGCCCACCCATTGAGCCGGGTGCTGGCTCTCATTTGTAAACTGAGCGCTGAATACGATTCTCTTTGCCCTTTAGGGGTTGACAAAGTCGCAACTTCGTGATATTATGTAGCATCGTGGTTTCAAGGATGCTTTTTGTTTTTAAAAGGCAAGCTTGAGACCGCGCATGTCGCGCGGTCATCACCCTTGAAAGGGGGTTCTTACCATGCGAGAGATCATCGGACAGCTGTTCGTCGCGGGGTTGATCCTCACGCTCGTGTCCATCGTGGTGCGCGAGTACATGCGCCAGCAGGGCTGGCGCGAGCTTGGCTGGCGCGGCCGACAACTCGCCCGGTTCACCATCGAGCCGCGCTGTCTGATCGCCCGCCTGCGCCGCATCCGCTCGCCCCGCCACGTCGTGGTGGTGCGCTGATGTTGCGGGTGATGGTTGGCGGTCCGCTGGCTGTTGCCATGGGATTCACGCTAACGGGCATGGCCTATGGCTACTGCCAGGGCGTGAAGATCCCGATGCACGCTGTGGCGGCCGCGCTCACGATGTTCGTCCTTTCCGGCGTGGTTGCCTGCCACGCCATCATCAAGGACATCGACTCCTGATGTCCCTCCCCGCCCGTTTCCGTTCCTCGGCGCCTTGGTTCAACCTCGGCGCCGTCTTCTTATTTAAAATATGCTATACTAGTGTTACACGCTACACGTTTCACGTTACACTTATCTATGTCCACCCTTGCCACTAATTCTAGAGCAAAATTTGATTATGATATCCTTAAAATCTATGAGGCCGGCATTGTGCTTTCCGGACAAGAGGTGAAATCCGTGCGTGGCGGTAATGTTTCGCTTAAAGGCGCTTATGCCACGCTCAAAGCCGGCGAGGTCTGGCTGTTAAACGCGCATATCAGCCCGTATAAAAAGGCCGGAGCGCTTCCCAGTTATGATCCGACCCGTAGCCGCAAGCTTTTATTGCGCGCCCGGGAAATTAAAGAGCTTATGGGTAAGCTTGAGGCCGAGCGCTTGACACTTGTACCGTTATCCGTGTATACTAGGGGACGCCGTTTGAAAGTTGAACTTGGGCTTGGTCGCGGCCGCAAAAAATACGAAAAACGCGAGGTAATTAAGAAACGCGCGGTTGATCGAGAAATCCGAGAGAAGTTAAAACGGAAAGCTTGAAAATTTGGGGATGAACGGCTTTGATGGAGAAGATTCTCAAGGTGTGCAAGGAGAGCACGCGCGTACGCTCTAAAATCTTCGCGCAAAGAGATACATGCCAAAAACGTATTCTCAACAGTAGCGAGCGCGTTTCGCGCTCCTGCTTTTGCCCGCGCCTAATAACGCTGGGCACATCAGTCCTTGACTCCTCTAAAGGGTTGCTGGTGTAATAAGAGGATAGGTATCACATTATGTGCCACGATGTGATTTCCGAATCTTGGCAGGTACTCGGCAGAATATTGTTTGTACACTTCGATTTCTGCTTAAAACCAAAAGAGTACTAACCTTGTAGTGCATCAAGAGTTCACTATTTCCAGACAGGGGTTCGATACCCCTCATCTCCACCACTAAAAATGCGAATATCACGACACAGACCAAAGCCAGTTCAAGCCACGCTCGTTCGCTACAACGAGTGGATTCGCGTACCGCAAGTACGCGTGATTGACGAGCATGGCGAACACCTGGATGTTATGGATACTTCCAAGGCGCTTGCGCTTGCGCGCGAGCGAGGAATGGATTTGGTGGAATTAAATCCCGGAGCCAATCCGCCGGTTGCAAAGATTATCGGCTATGGCCAGTTTAAATATCAAAAGGAGAAGGAGATTCGCAAGCAAAAAGTACACGCCAAGACCGTGGAGGTAAAAGGAATCCGTCTTTCACTGCGTATTGGTGAGCATGATCTTCAGGTGCGGCGCGATCAGGCGGAGCGTTTTATGTCAGAGGGGAATCGAGTGCGTGTTGAAATTATTCTCAAGGGCCGTGAGCGTGAGCACGCAGATCTCGCGCGCAAGATTCTTGAGAATTTTGTTGCCTCCTTGCCAAATATAAGGATAGATCAACCATTTGAGCGTCAAGGAGGAATACTCTCTATGGTAGTAGCTAAGAAATAATTCGTATACGAACCAACGAACTATAACGAAATCACGAAATTTAATTGTTCGTAGTTTTGTCCCCTTTCGTAGGTTCGTACACATGTATGAAATTAAAAACTCCAAAATCACTCTCCAAGAGATTTAAAGTTACCAAAAAGGGAAAGGTTTTGATCCGCAAAGGTGGGCAAGATCACTTTAACGCGCGGGAATCAGGAAATGTAACGCGCACCAAACGGCGCGATATTACGTTTTCTGAGCACCATGCTCCTAATGTTAAGAAATTAATGCCATGGAATTAAAGGAATTAAGTTAAGAGTTGATGAGTTAAGAGTGTATTATACTCATAACCCGTAACTCATAACCCAGACACTATGCCACGAGTCAAACGAGGAACACACCGCGTAAAGCGGCGCAAAAAATATTTACAAGCTACCAAAGGGTACATGTGGGGACGCAAGTCCAAGATTACCCTGATGATTCCGGCTGTGCTCAAAGCCGGCGCGCACGCCTATGTTGATCGTCGCCGCAAAAAGCGTGAATTTCGCGCGCTTTGGAATATCCGGGTCAATGCCGCGGCGCGTGAAGAAGGGATGAAGTACTCCACTCTAATTGCGGCACTTCATAAAAAAGGCATTGCCCTTGATCGCAAAGTGCTGTCCACCCTGGCCATTGAATACCCTCAGGTCTTTTCAAAGATTGTGATGAGTGTTAAATAAATCTGTAATGAAAAATCCCCGCTTAAGCGGGGATTTTTATTTTTTTCTGGCGGGCGCTAGTGAACGAAGTGGGAACGTGGTTTAGGGAGAATCGCGCCTATATTTCAGCGTAATATCAAATATCCGATACTATCTTTGCTTCTTTATTGCCAAGGCAAACTTGATGCTGCATATCCCACAGAAGATATCGCAGTGTTGCACTTTCCTCCGGCCTCGTCTCGCTTGAAATCAAGCGGTTGATATTTCGGCGAAAAGCCTTTTGAGAACGCTTATATGCATCTCCCGCTGTATGACCTTTGATTAAGGTAGTACCTATTAAATTTGATGGCCCAGAGAAAAGCTTGGCGAGAGAGTCATCCTGAGGATGGGTACGAAAATTATTCAAACGCATAAATGTAAAATCAGCGTCATAACCAATATATGCTCGAGCACCGGCCTTTACACATGCAGGACCAAGTATCGCCCCAGAAGCGCATGCAAGCGCATACACGATAGTTTTGGCAAGCATACTCTCATTGTTCCGCACCCGCATGATAATCTCATTTTCATGACCCATGATCAAATCAGGGCCCCCATGGCCATTGAATAAAACAAGATTCGGTTGCTTATGTTGCAAAAAACTCTCTACATTTTTACGCTTCGCCCTCTTTCCCTCTAAATCGAACACATCCATCCGCTTTTCTTTTGCACGCTCAATTATTTCATCATTCCATGTTGCAAGATATCGAGTTGGATAATCATGCCGGGGACGCGTAAAAAGAACACTACTCCCCATATGTTTCGTAAAGTTTTCCCTCTTTAAGGCTGCGCAAAAAATTCATTTCAATCTCAACCATTTTTTTCCCAACTTCATCCCCTTCTTCGACATGTTGAATGATCTGATCTCTCGAATATTCCCCATCGGCTCCCACCGAAACAGAAATATCGTCAGGCAATGTTTGTAGGCGAGCGATAACAAGTTCTTTGATTTCGTCTTCCATACAGGTTCAGATAATCTTTAATTCTTGTAATTTTTGTAGTATAAGTTCCCCGAGCTTAGTATCATTATTAATTTCAGTGTATGCCACATTCCATGTAATGGGGCCCCTGTCAGACAAAACTAAAACAATCTCAGAGCGGAGATTGAGGGGTAGATTCGCGTAGATTTTGAAAAATTGATCTTTCATATCACCCTATATTCGCTATACATTGAAAGAGTTCTCACCACAAATACAGTATACCATAGCGACACAGGGTGTAAAACCATACTTTTAATCACGCCTACCCTGACTTGTCGCAATGCTTACAAGTCAAGCATTGAGGGTTAATTACTGAGGGTGTTCTAGATCGCTCTCCAACGCTTGGGCCGCGCTCCCCACACTTCCCCCATACAATTTCTCGGCTAACTCCTTCAGCCGCTCGTTCAATGTCTCGGGGTTGCTCTGTGACCACCGATACAACACCGGGAAAACCAATGACATAAGAAAATATCAATATATTCTGATTTAGTTTTTTTGCCATAGTTTCACCTCCCCAGCTTTGAACGCTCCATTGAGAAAGATATCCTAAAGTACTGGCTACTATCATTGCGGCGCCAATAGTTTCTATCAAATTATTTTAATCATATTCTTTCGCTTGGACGATATGATTTGCTAAAATAAGTAGAAAAAGTAGTAGAAAACTGCTACCCTGATACCTTAAAACTTTCCTAACTCCTACTCGATCTTCTTTTGTCATATTATTCAAACTGACTACAGTCATCCTGTCCTTATTATGCCAAACCTTGACGGGAATGTAAAGAAGAAGGCAAAAACTAAAACCACCCTTGCGGGTGGTCTATCTTGCTTAAGTGGATGGCGGGCCGTACGGGATTCGAACCCGTGATCTTCTCCGTGACAGGGAGACGCGATAACCGGACTTCGCTAACGGCCCACAATATAATTAGTGCCAGTATACTGAATTTATATATATGCGTCAAGCCATTGTATTAGTCAAATACATTTTGACTAATACACCTTGTTGTGCGCAGGTTGCGAATGATGTATAATATTCCTAAGGTCGAAAGTCATTAACTAATCTTTAATTAAAATAGCTATGCTTTACTCGTGGATAGCGATTGGAGTCGGAGCAGTTTTGTTCATTTGGAGCGTCGTGGTCTTTAACTCTTTGGTCGGGAAAAGAAATCGTGTCAAGAACGCGTGGTCAGATACAGATGTTCAGCTTAAGCGTCGTTACGATTTAGTTCCGAATTTAGTAGAAACAGTAAAGGATTACAAGGGATACGAGGCATCTGTTCTAGAAAATGTTACCAAAACAAGAACGAGCGCGATGAATCAAAGTGGCGGGGTGGCCGGTAGAGCCCAAGCTGAAAATGCGTTGTCCGGCGCTTTGAAAAGTCTGTTTGCCGTTGCCGAGAATTATCCGCAACTCCGAGCATCGGAAAATTTTCAAAAGCTCCAAGATCAACTTTCCTCTCTTGAAAACGACATTCAATCCGCAAGACGGTACTATAACGCCGCGGTGCGAGAGCTAAACAATGCGGTTCAGGTTTTCCCGGCCAGTGTGGTGGCTGGAGTTTTTAGCTTTAAGCAATCGGAATTTTTTGGCGCAGACGAGAGCGAAAAAGGCGCGGTAAAAGTGTCATTTTGAGATTAGATATGGAAAATAAGCGCAGCAATGCCACTTCGAGTTTTGTGATTGTTGGCGTTCTGCTGACGCTTTTTGGCTTTCCTCAAGTCATTCAAGCCAAGACAGAGGCAGTAAACAATTTTAACGCCAACATAACCATTCAAAAAGATGGTTCGGTTTTTATTGCTGAAACCATTATTTATGACTTCGGCTCAAATCAAAAACACGGAATTTTTAGAGACATACCATTAACGGCCGTAAACGGGCCGCGGTTGAATATCAGCGTCTCCGGCGTAAGCAATGAAGTTGGACAACCTTATCAATACGCAACTTCAATTGTAAATAATGTTTTACAAGTCAAAATCGGCAATCCCGACGCGCTCATTACCGGCATTAAAACCTACATCATCAATTACCAGGTTTATAATGCCATTCGGACATTTGATGACCACGACGAATTGTACTGGAATGTTACCGGAAATCAGTGGCCGGTAGCGATTCAAAACGCAAACGCTTTGGTGATTCTGCCGGATTCGCCCATGTCAAATGTCAGAATGGATTGTTTTACCGGATCGCAGGGCAGTACTCAAAAAAATTGTGCTTTTAATCAGAGTGGTTCAAACGTTAGTTATTCAACGACGCAACCCCTTAATGCAAATGAAGGTTTAACCCTTGTTCTCGGAATACCTTTGGGATACATACAGAATACTTATGTTCCGCCGCAACAAACGTACCCCGCATCTAATACATCAACTGCGAATAGTAATTTTCTTTTTGGGATTTTCCTGGGCCTTTTCATAATCTTCATTTTTGTATTGGTGAGTTTATTTGCGTGGCGAGCCAAAACAGCCAAGCCAAAACCAGTCATTCCCAGCGAGCTAAAAGGCCAACCGGTAGTTCCAGAATATAATCCGCCTGATAATTTACCCCCGATTGAAATAGGCGCGCTCTTGGATAGCCGAGTAGACATTACCGATATCTCATCGGTCATTATGGACTTGGCTGTCAGAGGTTACCTCAAAATTCGCTACACGGTTCAGGAAATTCGTTTTTGGCCGGACAAAAAAGACTTTGAGCTTATCAAGCTTAAAGACGGCGCTGATCTGGCTCACCCCGCGGATAAAATAATTTTTAAATTATTATTTAAGAGCCGCGGCAGGGTAAAGCTAAGCGATCTGAAAGAACAAAAAACTACTTTCCAATCCGACATTAAAAAAATTCAAGAAGACACGGAACAGCATCTGCGCGATGAGGGGTATTTTGATCGGACAACAAAAGACAAGTCAAAAAAACTGAAAACTTACTTATTCATGGCCACCGCTATTTTGTTCATTGGAACTTTTCTGCTCACCATTTCTCCAAGCTGGTTTGGGCTTATATTCATCGCTTCGTTTGCGGGATTTGTGGGAGCCGTCATAGTTATTCCTATAATGATCATGCGGTTAGCTAATAAATTAACGCCGCGAGGAATTGCCGCGCTTGGAAAAATTTTGGGGTTCAAAGAATTTTTGCAGTTGACCGACAAAGATAAACTGCGGCTTCTCAACGCCCCGGAGTTGCAACCCGAAATGTTTGAAAAATTTTTGCCCTACGCAATGGTCCTGGGCGTTGAGGATAAGTGGGCTCAAAAATTTGAGGGTATTTATAACACGATTCCGAATTGGTATGAAGACCCAACGGCAGCCAGTTTTGACAGTTACATTTTCGCGCGCAATCTGACTTTCTTTAACAGTTCTTTCAATCAGGTTTTCAGCATCGCCTCTCCGGGATCAAGCAGTGGTTTTGGCGGCGGAGGTTTTTCCGGCGGCGGATCCGGAGGTGGCGGCGGCAGAAGCTGGTAAAATCCCTTAAAGGGAAAATATGATAGATATATTTAAACAAAAGAAAATATTATTTGGTGTGATACTTGTTATCGTTCTTACCGGGGCATTTATATTTACTTGGTTGTTTATATATGAGCCCGGAACAACGGTTGTTTCTGACGGTAGCGGTAGCATTGCGATTGTATCGGGGAGCATCACCGGGCTCCCGCTATTCACCGGGGAGAAAGATGCGCGGACCACATTTCTCTCCATTATTAATCCGGAAACGGCAGCGATAGAGAGTATTCAAGAACAACAGGGTGAAGCAACAACATACCAGGTTGAATCTTCGCCGGGACTGAAAATGGTCATTGTGCGTTTCTTTGATTTGGAAAGCGGGGCATACTACTTTGGCGCAAGTAAAATCGTGCGGGCTTCTCCCGGAGAGTCCAATGTCACCAATGTTGATATGCAGGAACAGCGCGTGAACGGAGATACGACATGGTGGAATAATCCGAAATTTCCGGCGCCACTCCAAAGGCTTTTTTCGGTCATTTCAAATATTCCCTTGATACTTTCCGCCTTCGCCGCTGAAACTGCGCCCGCGGATGGCGCAAAACCGATAGTTGGCGTTGTTGGAAATGACGGTTTCGCAAATGCATGGGTTGAACAAGAACTTGCGAAAAAAGGGTTTGAACTTATTGGACTCGATGAGAAGATGGCAAAGGCTTGCGATTTAGAGTACGACCTGCAACGTCGGGGTTTTATAGATCCTGCCTACCACCTAACGCCAACCCGACAAGAACCGAATTTTATAGTCAATGTGGATTTGAAGGCTGAAAAGCGGCTAATCTACCCGGAGAAGAGCGGGAGACTAGAAAGGTATAACGTCACGACAATAAAAGTATCGTTCATTGACGTGAAAACGGGTCAGGTTATCGCAGAAAAGAGCTCCACGGAGACATACAAAGATCCGCACGATTTTGCAAGGGAGATTGCGAAGGGATTTATCGGTCGCGTCGGCGAAACCGGCCCGGATGCCATAGAAATACCCCCATTCACTCCATCGGAAGTGAAACCGCTTACCGAGTCGGCCGTTTCCTGGTCGGAACGGTTTCGAAAGATAGCGGAAGAGGCGGTTGGAGGCGTCGGGAAGAAAGAAAAAGCCCAGCCAACCCCTGCTACCGCCCCCACGCCTTCGCCAACACCCACTCCGACAACTGCTCCAACCCCGATATGCGATGTTGAAGGCTGGGACAAATGTGTTGGCCCCCAACCTGATGTCTATTGCGAACTTGGTGAAGATTGTGACCGCGTTCTAAGTTGGGAAATAGAATTGTACGAAAAGTGTGGAAAAGAGAACCACTGTACTCAAGCTGATATAGGTTGGTAAAATTTCCCTGTCGTTTAGTACTGTAACTGTATATGAAAAACAATGTGCCGATGAAAATAATTTTGCTATCTGCCGCGCTCATCGGAGCTGTTGGTTATTTTGTAGTCACAAAAAATAGGCCAGCGCCTATCGTCCCCTCACAAACATCAATAGACGCGACGCAAACTGCTAATCCGACCCCAACACCCGATCAAAGTTCTCCGACTAATGAAATAGCAAACTGGAAAATTTATCGGAATGAGGAGTATGGATTTGAGTTTAGATATCCGGAAGACGCGCGTTTGGATGTCAATCGTGAAGATATCCTAAGGGTTTTTAAGAATTTTGACCCTAAAAAAGATACTTGGAATAAGAGCCGTACAAAAGAAAATATTCAGCGGATAAACATCGCGGAGTATATACGTATATACGAAAAGTACGACCCCAATCCTGTGTTTAGCGTACAAACTATCGGAGCAAATAAATCAGTAATCATGGAAGACACTTGGTTAACAATAGATCATTGTGGTACAAGATTCAGTGACGCAGAGACTACGACATTTATGGGGTACAAAGCTAAAAAGGTAATAGATCATCTTGAAGTGTTTGGGGAAAAGGGACCATATATCGCGGAAGAACTTTTTCAATATTGTTTAAATTATCCTTTGAGCCCGATTATTATTGATTTTCATGGTGACATAGGAGAATTGATTTTCTCTACTTTTAAATTTATTAAATAGAAACTCAATTTACTCATAAGAAATAATATGATATAATAAAATTATGAACAAAAAGATTATCATCGCGATTCTCATTGTAGCCGCGCTTGTGGCTGGCGCCGCGTATTTGCGCGGTCTTTTTGATGAAAAAGCAGCCGTGGTTATTGATGAAAGAAACGACGCCATCTATGCCGCGCTCGCCGCGGCCGGGATAGAGAACGCGCTCGTGGATGTGACCGACGCGCGCACGATAGTGGACTACGAGGTGCCGGGCGGCATGAACAAGGAGGTCGCGCTTTTCTATGTGCTCGGCGCGGCGGCCCGGTATGCCGCTGCGGAATCAACCATAACCGCGACATTGTTTGAAAACGAATCGGCATCGGAAGAAGCAACGGTTTCCGCGCGGGATGCGCGCGCGTTCCTTAACCGGGAAATAAATCTTCAGGAGTTTCGGGAAAAGATAGTCCGCGCGGCGCCTTTTTCTTTCCGTAACGGTAAACATTGGATTGGATTCGTCCGCCGGGCGTCGTTTCTGATTCTGCCAGCCAATGCAAGTGTCATCGATCTCGAACTTGAGTCTAGCGATATAAAAGCCGGACCACTGATAGAATGCACAAAAAAGCTTCGTGCTCTTGAGGCCCAGTGTAACGACCCGGACCCAAGTCGTAATGCGGCATGTCTGAACGAGGCAAAAAGGGCGTTCCTCGCCTGCATACTGCCGCCCGGCAACAAATGGCAACGCGCGCTTCCCGGTTTGGATCATGAAACGAAAGACGACAGATATGACGACTTTATGGAGCTCGTAGAGGCATCGAGCGGGCTTCGCAACGCTTTTGCCGCGGTGCCTATTGTCAAGCTCGGTGAAGCGGCGGTAGTTGTCGTTCCCGGACCGGGGGTGGGTGGAGGAATATGGGCCAAAATATGGGGCGCCGTGGTGAGTTTCTTCGGTGGTAAGGCAACAAACACTGTGACTACTCCTTCCGATGCGGAAGAAGAAAAAAAGGAAACCGACGTATCTGTTTTCACACCCGCAACCTCGCTACAATTTATCGTTGACACATCAGAGGCGACTCGCAGTTCCATTGAGGGGCATCCGCACGCGACCTATATGCGACAATATAGACCAGATAGACATTCGGATACAGCGGGACTTTATTTCGCATTGACCACTGCGATAGAGCCGAAGGTGTATGTGAAAATGGCGGCAACCGATGGTCCAAGCCGCGATGTCCTGGCGATGGGATTTCAGCTGGCTTCGTCCTTTGCCCAGTACAGGACCAGGTCCTACGAAGCGTGGAGCCAGCCGGCTACCGGCGAGCTTCCCGGCGTTGGTCTTGACGCGGGTCAAGGGCCAGCGATTGTTGAGCCATCCTCGCCTACAATTACGCCAACCCCAACCACCACGCCTACACCAAAACCCACGCCAACGCCTGCAACAACGACACCGCCAACTAAACCAACTCCCGCGTGCACATGGACATGCGGCAGTTGGGGCGCATGCTCTTCCAGCGGTACCCAAACCCGCGCCTGCGTTTCCTCGCCATCTCCATGCGCCGGAATTAATCCAAATTCAACTTCACAAATCTGTAAGCCATCTTGCAATATCCCCGCGTTTCAGGCGTGCGCGAACACCTTTAGTTTGCAGGGATGCATTAACGCTTGTCCGTATGTATCGGCAACCTGTCCGCCGGGGACTCCTCCAGATACGGATTGCAAAGAAACCGATAAGGCTTGCTCCGATGCTTGTTGGAACAAAGCCGATGCGCATCTTGACGGTTGTCTGACATCAAACAATTGCACCAAGGAAGAAGTCGTTGCTGGCGGAGGCGGAGCACAAAGGTAATTTCTGTAAAAAACAAACCACCCCGGCCGCGGTCGGGGTGGTTTTTGGTTTGGAGATGTGATATACTAATATATATGCCTGAAAGCGCAATAAACTACGGTAAGGAATTATTAAGCTGGGAAGTAAGCGATCATCACGGCCATGAGCGCGGAACCTTTTGGTATGTGGCGGCGGCCGTTATTGCGCTAGGTACGCTGATTTACGCGGTTTTAACGCGCAATTTTCTTTTTGCCTTCATTATAATAATGTTTGGCATTATTATTGTGACACATACCTTGCGGCCTACTGGCCAGTATCGATTTTCCATTACGGAGCGAGGCATTGTTTTAGGAAAGCGTTTTTATCAATGGAAGGATATGGTGCAGTTTTGGATTGTCTATGAGCCGCCGGCCGTAAAGACACTTTATTTTGATTTTGGAGGACTGAGACCGCGCCTTCCAGTGTCGCTTGAAAATACTGATCCCAATATGGTACGCAAGACACTTTTAAAGATGCTTCCAGAAGACACTGCGCAAACTGAAGAGCCAATGTCGGACTGGTTCGCGCGGATGTTAAAATTGTAACAAAAAAATCCAGCCTCTCCTGCCCCCGCGAGCCCCGCACCATTCCTCTGCGCCCGCGAGGAATCGAACCTCGATCACAAGCTCCGCAAGCTCGCATTCTGTCCATTGAACTACGGGCGCACAGGATTGGTGCGGGGTCAACATTAATTGTTTCTATTCTACATGATTCGGTTTAATTTATCAAGCCCCGTGGAAGATGTATCGCATATAGCTCGGGGTGTTGCCGCACAACTCAAACATCTGGAGGTCCGCACAGTTGAGGATCTTCTTTTTTATTTTCCCGCGCGGTATGATGATTTGAGCAAAATTACTTCAATGCGTGATGCGCGAGTAGGGGAGAGGGTAGTTTTACTCGGCAAGGTTGAGCTTATAGAAACACAGCGCAGTCGCTATCGCAAGAAATTGATAACCTCAGCAGTTGTCTCGGATGCAACCGGCAGCGTGCGCGCGATTTGGTTTGCCCAGCCCTGGATTTCAAAAATTTTTAAAGGCGGCGATGAAGTGTATTTGGTAGGAGAACTCAAAGACGATGGAAGCGGCGCGTATCTTTCTTCGCCGGTTTATGAAAAAGTCAGTCGCAATGAAGCGACTCATGTGGCGCGCATTGTCCCAGTATATCCGTCTACTGAAAAGCTTTCTCAAAAACAAATCAGGTTTTTGATGCGCAATGCCTTGCCTATGGCACGCGCGATTTTAGATCCGCTCCCGGAGGATTTGCGGGTACGCTATCAATTGGCGCCGCTTCCCCACGCACTTGCACAGATCCATTTTCCGATAAATGAAGTACAACTTGAATCAGCGCGGCGGCGTTTAAAATTTGATGAACTCCTGCGGCTCCAGCTTTTTGCGGCGTACCTTAAGCGCGAACTTAAGAAAGTGCCCGCGCCATCTATTACATTTCGTGAAGATAAAACAAAACAATTCGTGGAAAGTTTGCCCTTCAAACTAACTGAGGCCCAGCGAAAAGCCGCTTGGGAAATTATTGGAGATATCGGCAAAGCGCGGCCGATGAATCGTTTGCTTGAGGGCGATGTGGGGTCTGGAAAAACCGTGGTAGTGGCCGTTGCGGCGTTGAATTGTGTGTTGGGTGCTTGCCCCTCACCTGGCCTTCGGCCACCCTCTCCCACCCGGGGAGAGGGAGTAAAAACAAATCCCCCTCCCTTGGTGGGAGGGGTTAGGGGAGGGGGACAAGTGGCCATTATGGCCCCCACGGAGATTTTGGCGCGCCAGCATTTTATGACATTTGGCAAACTATTCGCGTCGCGTGGTGTGCGGGTTGGTTTGCTTACGCAAGGCGCGATTCGGAGTTCTGAAGCAGGAATTATGAATCCCCGCACCAGAGCAAGCTCGGTACGGGGCAGGCAGGAATTAGGAAAAGTGAAGATGATGAAGAAGATCAGGGAGGGTGGGGTGGATGTAGTTGTTGGAACCCAGGCATTGATACAGGATACCGCGCAATTCAAAAATTTAGTGCTTGCGGTTGTTGATGAACAGCATCGGTTTGGGGTATCCCAGCGGGCAAAATTGCGAGAAAAACGCACTGACGGTATGATGCCGCATCTGCTTTCCCTTACTGCCACGCCAATTCCTCGTTCTTTAGCGCTGGTATTTTATGGAGATTTGGATATTTCTATTTTGGATGAAATGC
>Ga0156124_101_pt1 | contig 117348 bp, 120 predicted proteins | sample RifCSPlowO2_02_FD_107777 | JGI IMG/M metagenome (GOLD analysis project Ga0156124, IMG submission 107777) | Candidatus Uhrbacteria bacterium RIFCSPLOWO2_02_FULL_46_25 | reverse complement strand
AGAAAAATTTGACAGGGAATCTTTAATTTCATATACTTACAATATATCATATATGCGAAACTCTGCAAATAGATACTTATGACTGATAAAAATCATCTGGACAAAAGAATTTTTGAGCTTCACGCCAAGGTGTGCAAAACCCTGTCTCATCCCAAGAGATTGGAGATTGTTGATTTACTCCGTGATGAAAAAGAAATGGGCGTTTCCGAAATGGCTGAAAGGATTGGTATTACGAAAGCCAATGTTTCCCAACACTTGAGCTTAATGCGCCAGCAAAATATCGTTAAAACTCGACGGGACGGTGTCGCAATTCTCTATTCCTGCGCCAATCCTAAAATTCTTGTGGCTTATGACGCTTTAAGAAAGGCCCTCAAAGAACAACTGGAGGCCGACGGTAAATTATTGGAAAAATTCTAATATGGACAGCAGCTCAACAAAACAACACTGGGAAAAAATATACCAAGAGAAAGATACGGCGCGCGAAGTGAGCTGGTATCAGGACACCCCGAAAACTTCAATTGATCTTATCTTATCAACCGGGGTTGATGGGAACGCCGATATTATCGATGTTGGTGGCGGAGACTCCAAGCTCGTTGATGAGCTTTGGGAACTTGATTTCAAAAATATATTTATACTGGACATTTCTGCCCAAGCTCTACAAAAAGCAAAGACAAGACTTGGAGAAAAGGGAAAATCAGTTATTTGGGCTGAAGCTGATATTTTAGAATTTGACACAGAATCTCGTTTTGATATTTGGCACGATAGAGCCGCGTTTCATTTTTTAACCAAAAAGGAAGATATTGTTCGTTATGTTAAAATCGCAGGCAAGTTAATAAAAACAGACGGTTACCTCATCATATCAACCTTTTCTATGAATGGACCAAAAAAATGCAGTGGGCTTGATATTACGCAGTACTCCGAGGATTCAATAAAAAAGACTTTTCAGAAGGATTTCGGTCACATAAGGAGTTTTGAGGAAATTCATACAACGCCGTTTAATACAAAACAAAACTTTTTATTTAACATATTCAAAAGAAAATAATAGTTTGATTCAAGAATCTAACGCTGTTGCGTTAGATTCTTGAATCAAAGATATGAAAAGAATCTTTTTTATCACAACTTTCTTTGTTTTCGGTTTTGCCTTATTCCCCAGCTTTTCTTTAGCCCAAGGCATGATGGGAAATACTGCAACAGTTTCAAATGGTCATACTGCCCGCGAAGAAGCCGAGGGGAAAGCGGTTTGGGAAAAACTCCAAACTAAAGAACTGGCTTGCAAGGATTTATCCGATGACAATTTTGGAACTCTCGGCGAGTACTTTATGGGGCAGATGATGGGCAATTCTCACGAAGCGATGAATAACATGATGATTCAGATGATGGGTGAACAAGGCGAGGAGCAAATGCATGTGGTCATGGGCAAGCGCTTAAGCGGTTGCGATACTTCCGTTGCATTTCCGTCGCAAGGAACTGGTTTTATGCCCATGATGCAAATGATGATGGGAGGGTGGTCGTCTCCCGCGGGACTTAATCAAGGAAATAATTCTATGATGAACTTTGGATTTTCGCCCTTTGGCGGCTTCGGCTGGATTTTTATGATTCTTTGGTGGGTATTGATAATCGCCGGCATTATTGCGCTTATTAGGTGGCTTACGAGTCAATCTCGTAGCGTCCACGATCATGAAAAATCACCGCTTGAAATTTTGAAAGAGCGATACGCAAAAGGTGAAATTGACAGAAAAGAATTTGAGGACAAGAAAAAAGATTTAACCTAAACTTTTTTGGAACGGATTTGCGTGATAGAATTCAAGTAGTGCGGCGCGCCAACTTCGTTGGCACGAAATTCGGCGGCGGCGGAAAGCGAGGGCGGGCAATCCCGCTACGGCGGGCCCCCCCAACCCCCTTCCTTTTTGCCCGCCTGCTTGGACTTCGCCCCCAAAACTTTTCGGCGGACGAATGGCGGGACCGAAAGAAAAATATTCGCCCTTGCCCCACCCTTCCCATGCGCGGGCGACAAGGAACTCCCTTTTACTAAAATCTGGTAATTTGGTATCATTGGACTATAGATAGCTATTGAATGATAAAACACTATCTATATCATAGTATAGATACTATCATATCACAATGGCAAAAAAGATTTCCATAGTCGCTAGAAATATAAAGAGGCACAGACAAGAAAAGGGCTTATCGCAGGATAAGCTCTCAAGATTGGCTGACGTGTCCCACGCCACGATTATTAAGATTGAATCGGGCGGAATACATAGTCCGACTATTGATACTGTTCAAAAAATCGCCAAAGCGTTAGGTGTTGGTGTTGATAACTTGATCAAATAACTATGACGAAAAAAGATTTTCAAAACTGGTCAAGAGAAAAATTACTCCATGAATACAAGGAGCTTTCGAAGCGCAAAAAATTTGGCATTGTTTGGGAAAATAAACCCGAAGAAGTTGCCGAACAATTCAAAACTTCCTTGCCAGTTTTGAAAGATGAAAAGAAAAAGCAAATTTCTAATACGAAGGGTGGCATCAATCATATTTTTATAGAGGGCGATAACTACCATGCGTTATCTGTTCTTAACTATACCCACAAAAAGAAAGTGGATTTGATTTTCATTGATCCGCCCTACAACACTGGCAACCGAAGTTGGCGTTATAACAATGACTATGTTGAGAAAGAAGACCGTTTTAGACATAGCAAATGGCTTTCTTTCATGAGTAAGCGCCTACGGCTCGCAAAAAATTTGCTTAAAGAAAATGGAATAATTGTTGTAACCATTGATGACTACGAGCTGTTTACACTCGGATTACTCATGGACGAGATTTTCTTTGAAAATAACAAGATAGGCGTTTTGGCTGTGGAAAGTAATCCCCGCGGAAGAACTACTAACAAATTTTTTGCGACAAGTCATGAGTATTGGCTTATCTATGCTAAAAACACAAACGCCGCTTCAATAGAAAATCTTCCACTGACCGAGGAACAAAAGAAGCTGTTTAATCTTGAAGATGAGATTTCAGCATATCGCCTCTTACCATTTAGACGAAGCGGCGGACTTTCAACACCAGAAGAAAGGCCAAATTCTCATTACCCGATTTATTACAACGAAAAAACGGGGAAAATAGACATCAAGAGCTTCAAAGGAGCAATAGAAATTTTACCGATTGATAGCTCTGGCAGGAGAAGGGTTTGGAGACAAACACGCCCTTCACTCATGGAAGCAGTGGGGCGCGGCGATATGGTTATCAAGAAAAATGGTAAGGGCAATGTTGTTTATATGAAGGACAGAATCAAATCAGGCAGAAAACCCAAAACCATTTGGATAAGCCCTAAATATGACGCTTCGGCACACGGAACAATTTTAGTAGATAAGATACTAGCGCGTAGAAAAGCGTTTGATTATCCAAAATCTCTCTACGCAGTGGTAGACGCTTTATCTGTCTTGGTATCAGATAAAAAGAAAGCTATTGTTTTGGATTTTTTTGCTGGATCGGGAACAACCGGCCATGCTGTTTTAGAGCTAAACAAGCGCGACGGCGGAGAGCGTCAATTTATCCTGTGTACGGATAATCAAGACAATAATGGGAGTGGTACGAAAATTGCCAGTGATATTTGTTATCCAAGAATTAAAAATGTATTGAATGGTTATTCTGTAAACGGGAAAAAGGTTGCTGGTTTTGGAGATAATTTGCGCTACTACACTGGCGAATTAGTCGGAAATATAAAAACGGACAACGATAAAAGAGTTTTCACTTCTCGGTGCGGCGAAATGCTTTGCCTTGTAGAAAGCACATTTGACGAAGTAATGAGCAAAAAGGGAGCTTTCGCAATCTACGAGAGCCCGGACCAAATGACTGGTATAATTTACGATGAAGACGCTATTTCGGATTTCAAAGAGGAAGCTAAGAAACACAAAAAGCCATTTGTTGTTTATGTATTCAGCTACGACCACACATACAACGAAGAAGATTTTGAAGATTTAGAGAATTTGCGAACGGTAAAACCGATTCCGGAAGTTATTTTGAACGTATATCGAAAGATATACAAAGAGCTTTATAAACCACGCCACCTATGAAAGATTTAGATTATCAAAAGAAATACATCAAGGAACTTGTTTCAACTTCCGTTGGGTATCTTCAAGATGAAGACCCGAAATTGATTGTTTTCCAAGCCCCGACTGGATCGGGAAAAACAATCATGCTTGCGGAAGCAATGTCGCGCATGGTCAAGGAACTCGGCGGCGGAAAAGAGCTTTCGTTTGTTTGGATTTCTGTAAATTTTCTACATGAACAAAGCAGGTTAAAGCTGGAAAAGCATTTTGAAAACGAACGATTGTTGGATTGCATCAATATCGACGAAATCCAAAATAACGAATTGGAGCAAAATCAAATCGTTTTCGTAAACTGGGATAGTTTGAACAAGGAAGGCATCTCGCTTTTCATGTCCGATAGCGAGAAAGATTGGAATTTGAGCAAGATCGTTGAAAACACAAAAGACGCAGGGCGCGACATTGTTTTGATAATTGATGAAAGCCACCGAACCGCAAAAACAAGCAAGTCGCAGGAAATTGTCGGGATTATTGGGCCAAAATTGACGATAGAAGTTTCTGCTACTCCAAAAGAGGGTGTTACTAACGACCATAAAATTACGGTCAAATTGAGTGAGGTTGTAGAAGAAGGAATGATTAAGCAGGAAGTGCAAATAAACCCCGGTCTTGGCCGCGTGCAGACAAATGAGGATATTATCCGCGAAGCTCTAAAGAAACGAAAAGAATTAAAACAACAATACGAAGAAGCTGGAACTGATATCAATCCTTTGCTTCTGATTCAAATTCCAAAGAAAAGGAAATCCGAGGTGCGCGAGCCGGAAGATAAGATTATTGAAATTTTAACCAAGGAAGGGATAACACTTGAAAGCCATAAACTAGCCCTTTGGCTTGCCCCGAAAGATAAGAAGATAAACCTTGATTACATAGAAAAAGACGACAGCGAGGTTGAAGTTTTAGTTTTCAAAGAAGCGATTGCCCAAGGGTGGGATTGTCCGCGAGCAAGCATCTTGTTGCTTCAACGAGAGTGGAACGTAGAAAACTATGTCTTTAACATTCAAACGCTCGGACGCATTATGCGTATGCCGGAGCAGAAGCATTACGACAAGTTTCCGGCACTGAATGTTGGTTATGTTTATACCGCTTCAGACAATTTTGAAATTGTTGAGGATTTGGCAAAGGATTATGTCAGCAAAGATCAAATGCTACGAAATAACGCAATTTACAAAGATATATATTTGCCATCGGTTTTTATTCGCAGAAAAAGAGAACTAACTAAAATCACTGGAGACTTTAAAAATTGTTTGTTTGAAGCGGCCGCTGAACTCAAAATTGATCGAAAAAAGATTAACATTGGTAGATTTGATTTTACTAAAAAAGTTGGTGTAGGAAGCACGATAAAAGAAATTGACAAAAAACAAGTTGCCGAATTTGATAAAGAGAAAAGTATTTCTCAAGACAGAGAGGAGATATTCGCAAAGTATCAATTATTTATCGAATCTCTCACTTCTCCCTTTGCTCGCTACGATTCAGCAAAAGTAATCAAGTCGGGATTACGCTCCCTGTTCAAGAAAACATTCAATATCGATAATGAAGATGAAATAGCGAGCGTTGTTTTAAATCCGGGCAATACACCAGAGTTCAAGGAGCTTTTGGAATTAGCAAAAGAAAAATATAAATCCTTACCTAAGAAAGATACAAAACTGATTCCAAATGAAGACTGGCAAATACCCGAAAAAATAAGCGTCTTTGATCAGTTTGTCAAAGTGAAAGACATCAAAAAGTCAATTTTGATGTCGTACTTTGTTAAGTTAGAAAAAGATGGCAAGCAACGGTGGTCTAAGCCGGAAAAGCGATTTATTGAGGATCTAGAGAAGACAGATAACGATGTCTTGTGGTGGTTTAAGAATGGAATTCGGTCAAACGACGAGAGTAAATTTTTTAGCATTGCTTATAAGAAAGAAGATGATGGGGATTACTATGGTTTTTATCCTGATTTCGTCATAAAAACCAAAAAGGATATTCTCGTCGTTGAAATTAAGGACGACAGAGATTTCAAAAACGAGAACCTTCTCAAACTCAACGCCGGACGAGAATATCAAAAGAAATATAAAGGGAAAGAAAATCTGCATTTTTACATTCTTTCGCCATTTGATTATTTTAACTTTTTCCGCGCGTTAAAAGATCAAACACTCAATAATTTCAAGTCAAAATTTGAGGAAAACCTTGTCCGATATACACAAAGCCGCAAAGTCGCTTCCGCAACACAAACCGAAAAATCAAAGGAAGATCAAGAACTTTTGGAACTATACGAAAGTGAGCTAACAAAAGCTATCAAAAATTTTGACGACAAAAAACTTGAAAACGAGATTTTGAAAATTGACCTCCAAAATGCGGAAGCGACTATTGGCGGCTTGAAAGAAGCTCTCGTATATCAACCAAAACGAGAGAGCGAAGCGAAAAAGAATGTAAAAATACCAAAACCTTTCAATCTGTGTATTTTGGGCGAAGTAGTTGATGAAGATTTAATGCTAGAAAAATTGAGAGATTACTTCGCAAAATACGGATTGAAGGCGACGGATTGGGAAGCTGTGTTTTATGGCAATTCCAAAATCAGAAATAGCGATGTTTTGTCCGATTTGAAAAAAGGACAATCCAAGTTTAATGTGATTATCACCGGACAAATCTATCATCATTCGGGACGCGGAAATCAAAGCGCGAACATTTTGACAGAATTGAAGAAAGACAAGTATATTGATCACGTCGTCGGTTGTTCGCCAAAAGAAATTTTGACGGTTGACGATGTGTTGGAGAAATTGGACGAGTACCTAACGCAAGAGTAAAAATTTCCCGTCGGCCCGAACGCGAGGGTACGGCGGAAGGGGGGTGTGGGGGGATTCCGCCGCACCCGAGCGAATAGAAACAGAGGCTTCCTTAGTTCCGTTCAAAGTAGGTTCGCGCATTTTCAAACAAAGGGCGCATAGATTTCTAGATTTGGGCCTGTAGTTAAGTGGTATAACGCCGCATTCGCATTGCGGAGGCGGGAGTTCGATTCTCCCCAGGTCCACCATTTCAGATTTGCCGAAGAAGTTGCCTCGGGACAACGCTCGTCGGCAGGAGCGCGAAGCCGCGCAATCAATCTGTTGGCTCCGGAAAATTTGCAAAATTCCTGTTGGTGGGATATTCTAAATGTAGCGCGAACCTATTTTGAGAAGAATCTTTGTCGACGTATTTAATCGGACATGAATCAGGAGGAGATTCCGCTTTTTTATGACAAAAACTAAAATGCATCATAGAGGATTTACATTAATTGAGTTGCTGATTGTAATTGCGATTATTGGAATTTTATCAACGCTGGCGGTGGTTTCTTTGGGCAATGCGCGGGCGCGAGCACGCGACGCAAAACGCATTGCGGATTTAAAACAAATCCAAACCGCGCTTAATCTTTTTTACGACCAAACCGGAAAATACCCGCAAAGCCCCGGACACGCAACTTGGTCAGGCCATTGGGCGTATTTTTCAAAATGTCTTGAACAAGGCACTAATTGCGGCTTTGACATTTCAAATTATGTGCCAGTTATGAAGAATGTTCCGCAAGATCCCCTGCGTAAAACAGCTGATCCTTTTGCCAACGATAAAACCTACTTTCCGGGATTTCCCACTGGATGTTTAGATGGACAAAACTATCGGTTAGCAGTTAATCTTGAAACAGATCACCCGGCCTTAAGTGATGATCTTGATGGAAGCTTTTATAGTAACAATGATGGATGTGAAGACTCTACTAGAGGATACTGTGTAGGAGTTGGTACATGCAGTGGATGGTAGCTTGACAATTTATTATATTAGTGATATCATGTGCATAATGTAAGTGTTCTCCAAAGTTCTCCAAAAAGAGGAATTTTAAGAGAAGCAGGTCGCCTTACTAATAAATAATGATTACAAAGTTATGGCAAAGAAATTATACGTAGGAGGTTTATCCTACAGCACAAACCAAGACACCTTGCAGAACGCCTTTGCTCAGGCTGGCGCCGTGACATCGGCAACGATTATCATGGACAAGATGACCGGACGCTCAAAGGGTTTCGGATTTGTGGAGATGAGTTCTGATGCAGAAGCTCAGGCCGCAATTGAAATGTGGAACGGCAAAGAGCTTGATGGACGGACACTGACCGTAAATGAAGCTCGCCCGATGGAAGCGCGCCCACCCCGCACTGGCGGAGGCGGACGAGGCGGATACGGCGGAGGCGGACGAGGCAGTTGGTAATCTTACCTTTTGCATCCAAAAAATCCCCCCTAGGCGGGGGGATTTTTGTTTTTGAAGGGTTGCAAAATTTTTGTCTATATCATGGAAGTTTGATAAGGTAGAAAGATATCCCCATTAATAATTATTCATATACTAAATATGCCAAACATCCGCGCTGAGTACATTTGGATTGACGGAGAAAAACCCACTGCCAAATTGCGGTCTAAAACAAAAATTATAAATCATACGGTAAAAAGCGTGGAGGATCTGCCGGAATGGGGATTTGACGGGTCAAGCACTTACCAAGCTGAGGGGCATTTTAGCGATTGCTTACTGAAACCGGTGTATATTGTGCGCGATTCCGTACGGGGCGGCGATAATGTACTGGCAATGTGCGAGGTGCGCAATCCTGATGGGAGCGTGCACGCAAGCAACACACGCGCGCATTTATTTGAGGTGTCTGAAAAATACAAAGTCCATGAACCATGGTTTGGCATTGAACAAGAATATACTTTTTTCAAAGGCGCCAAACCGCTGGGCTGGCCGGATAATGGCTTTCCGGCGCCACAAGGCGGCTATTACTGCGGAGTAGGCGCGGATGAGGTATTTGGACGGCCGATTGTGGAAAAGCATATGCAAGCTTGCCTTGATGCCGGCATTGCGATTTGCGGAATTAATTCGGAGGTTATGCCGGCACAATGGGAATTTCAAGTCGGTCCGCTTGGACCGCTGGAAGTGTCAGATCAATTGTGGCTTTCTCGCTGGCTCTTGTACCGCATTGCCGAAGATTTTGATGTTTCCGCAACATTGTACCCCAAACCGGTTAAAGGCGACTGGAACGGCGCGGGTGCGCACACAAACTTTAGCACCAAAGCCATGCGCGAGCCGGGCGGCATTGAAGTAATCAAAACGGCTTGTGAAAAATTGCGCAACGCCCATGCCGAGCATATTGCGGTTTATGGCGCGCACAATGAAGAACGGCTAACCGGCAAGCATGAAACCAGCAGTATGACGGATTTCCACTATGGTATTTCTGATCGCGGCGCCTCTGTGCGCATCCCCATGGTTACGGTCAATGAAGGGAACGGTTATTTTGAAGACCGCCGTCCTGCCGCGAACATGGATCCCTATAAAGTATGCGCGCGACTTATTGAGACAGTGTGCGGTTGAGTGTTTTACGATTGCAAAAAAGGCTTTCTTTTGCTACAATGAACTATTATGGAAACCGCGGAAGAGCGCGTTACTGCCCCTGCGCAGGCAACGGATGACAAAGTCCTTGACTATACCTTGCGGCCCCGCACGCTTTTGGAATTTGTCGGCCAGCGTGAGATCAAGGAAAATCTGGAGATCTTAATGGGCGCGGCAAAAAAGCGCAAAGAACCCATTGAGCATGTATTGCTTTATGGCAATCCCGGTCTTGGAAAAACTACGCTCGCCCATATTATTGCCGCGGAAATGGGAAGCGCCATTCGCACCACCGCTGGCCCAACCATTGAACGGGTGGGCGATCTCGCCGCCATTCTCACTAATCTCACCCCGGGCGACGTTCTTTTTATTGATGAAATTCATCGCTTGAGCAAGTCCGTGGAAGAAGTGCTTTACAGCGCCATGGAAGAATACGCCCTGGACTTGGTTGTTGGCAAAGGCCCGGCCGCGCGCACTTTGCGGCTTGATCTTCCGCGCTTCACCTTAATTGGCGCAACAACCCGTATTTCACTTCTTTCCTCTCCGCTTCGCGATCGTTTTGGCGCAACTTATCATCTTACTTTTTACACTCAAGAAGATATTGAAAAAATTCTCGCGCGCAGCGCAAGATTGCTCAATGTCAAGGCAGATACAGAGGCGCTTACCGAGATTGCCAAACGTTCTCGCCGTACTCCGCGCGTTGCCAATCGCCTACTGCGCCGCGTACGCGATTTTGCACAGGTACGCGGTGGCGTAACCCCTCCTACCTCCCCTTACCCTAAGGGGAGGGAATCCGAAAAAGTCCCCCCTCTTAAGGTAAGAGGGGGACAGGGGGAGTTATGTGAGATCACCCGTACCCTTGCCCTTGAAGCGCTTGGCTACTTGAATGTTGATCCCCACGGCCTTGATGAAGTTGATCGCCACTTACTTTCAACAATTATTGAAAAATTCAATGGCGGCCCGGTAGGACTGAATACCTTAGCCGCGGCCACGGCGGAAGAAGAAGCCACTATTGAAGAAATTTACGAACCTTATCTTTTGCAATTAGGATTTTTAGATCGCACCTCTCGCGGCCGCGTTGCCACTTCCCGTGCTTATGAACATTTGGGAGTGAAGAAACCCGGAGTACTGATATGATCATTCCGCTTTGGTCTATTCTCATCATCTGGAGCTTGTTTATCGGCTTTACGGTTTTGCTTTCTTTAGTAAATCTTTTCCACATTTTGCATTATGGTTTTTGGACGTTCAAATCTGCATTATTTTCATTATTTTATTATGGCACAGTGGCAATTATTTTATTTTGGGCCTGGCAAGAAATAGGTCAATTTGATTTAAGCCAACCACTGTTTATCATTGGGAAACCGGAATTAAGCCTACCCACTTCATTATAAACGGAATCCAACACTGAGAGATGTCAAGTCCTGACAGCTCTCAGTGTTGAACAATCAATTATGAACATCGCTAAAATCTTCCGCCGCCTTCTGCCTATTGCGAAGGAATACGAAAAAATTGAGATAATCACCAAACGGCATTGGATTACTTTTACGCCATACGCGGCCTTATTCGCGCTGCTTATTGCTATTCCTCCAGTCGCATACTATTTTATCGCGCGGTTTGAGCCATCACTGCTCAATACGCAGTGGCTTCCGCTGATTTTTATCTTGGGCGGCAGCGCGTGGTATTTATTTACGCTTCTACTGTTCTTCACCAATTTCACGGATTTTTTCCTTGACCATTGGGTTGTTACCAATGAACGCGTCATAGGTGTGGCACAAAAAGGGCTTTTTCATCGCGAAGTTACGCAAGCACGACTTTATCAAGTTCAAGATGTAAGAGCAGTAGTGAAAGGCCCAATTCAAATGCTTTTTCACTTTGGTGATCTGCATGTGGAAACTGCTGGCACAGGAGTTAGCGAATTTCATTTAGATAACATTCCCAACCCCAATGAAATTGCCCGCAAAATCATGGAACTTGTGGAAGGCGACCGGAAATACCATGAGGAAAAATTAAAAATGATGAACTTGGAGGAAAAACCGAGGATTATTGACTCGGGAGCGTAATCCGTCACTCAGTGTTGTACTGCGCACAGCACTGAGTGACTATGAATTTTAAACTTTTGCCTCCCGCATCCAATCGTCCAGTCGGTCCTCATGTTTAATAGCAAACTCTTCCAGCGTTCCGGTATCGGGGTGCTTTTTTATAACTTCAGCCAGCGCGCGCAAGGCCTTGCCCTGCTCTGACCATTTATTCCAGACGTGCAGTCCGGCCACATGCAAAGGATCCTTGGCAAACGCACCAGCATTTTCATTGCGAAGAGGTTCCACCCATTCCGCTTTAAAAATCCTTCCGCCAATTTCAAGTTGCCCGTGCTTTTCCACCGCGTGCACAAGCACATCGCGCAAACTGTGCGACTCGCCTAAAATCGGTCCGCGCTCCAGCCGGAATGGCGCACCTTCAACTGCTCCTCCTCCTGGCGTGGTTGCGACAGCTACGGCCTCAGCCGCGCGGCCGGCTTCTACCTGTTCAGCTGTGCGCCACATTTGCGTTTCAACTATTTCATGCAACTTTGCCTGTGCCAAAGGATCATCAAAGGCATTTGCATCACCCAAAGGATTAAGAATAGCTTCATTTGTTGCAATATTAGTCACGGCATGGATATGGCCACGATACACAGCCACTTTAAGCTCAACACCATCAATAGTCGTTTTAAAATTTCCTGAACTTTCATGAAGGCCACCATGCACATCGTGCACATCCGCGCCAGAGAGCGCCTTAGCTTCTGCATTGAATATCTGCTGTTGATGCGCTTGCACGGCCAGACTCTTATCAAAATCATCAACTGCGATGTGTGTTCCGGTTCCTTCCATGCGCGCGTCCATAATTTCCTTCTGCCATACGCGGTGGCCGGTATTATTAATGTAGGCCATCATGGAAACATGGTAATGATCCGCGACTTTTTCAAGCGCCGGAGCAAGCTCGGTCTGGAAGCGATCCATATCAATTTCCACATTGCCATGCGCGTCATAATGCATGATTTCAGAAAAATTCGCGGGAATCTCAAATCCTTTATCCAGAAGATGCGAGGGAATTTTCTCGCCGCCCAAAAGATGTGTGGCAAGTTTAATCATTTTTTCCAACCGATCCGCGTCAGCGTCCTTAAAGCGATTGCCTTCCAGATGAACATATTGCCCAAACAAGCGCCGCAAACCTTGCTGTACCTCGCCAAATCCGCCATGCGATTCATCAAGATTTAAAATAAATTCTTTATGGCCGTCCTCATCAATAAGCATTTCGCCCCGGCCATGATCAACAAGCGAACGAATAACTCCATGCCCCTTCAAATAATCAACGCCGGCCTGCTGACGCGCCGCCTCTGACATTCCATGCAACCCACCCTCCTCTGCTTTAACATGCGCAACATCTTTATGTGTTGGCTCCAATGTTTCATGCCCGCGCTCGCCAGTTGGGGTCAAATGAAAAATCCGTTCTACATTTTTGGGAAATCCATCAAGAAGCACTAACGGGCCTTTTTTCTGCCACTCCTCCAGGAAATACTCTACACTGTTTGATATGGTTTGATCCGCGTATTCACTATATGCGGCAGATCCCACCGCAACCCACCGCGCAGTGGTCAAAAGCGCCTTAACTTTTTCCATTGGACGCCCTGCCCACAAACGCCCATACTCTTTTACGCTTCCCGCAATGACTCGTTTTGCGCCAACTTCCCAAAGCTTTTCCAAAAATCCCGGTTTTGCTTCAACCCCGGTGCGCAAAACCTTGGCGCGAAGATCCAATTCATATTCACGCTTTTGCTTCAAAGTAGTATCCAAAGTCGCCAGCCCAAGCATTGCAATACCCCGCGCCATGTATTGCTGAGTAGCCACAAGTCCAGTGCTTATCCATTCATTGGCAACCTTAAGTTTGCTTATCTTTTTTTCCAAATAATCATTTAATGTTTTGGTTGAATCCTTTACTAAAGTATTCTGTGCTGATTCATTGTCTTTAGCGGACTTAAGGATAATCATGGCAAATTCCCCCAAGATTTGATCGCGCCGTTGTTCTGTAATTTTTCCTTGTTTCACTAAAGCATCAACTTTTTCTTGCAACTCAGCCACTTTTTGTTCCGCAACCGGGATAAATCCAGCTCCTTCTTGCACTGCGGCGCGCATCCCCGGAGTAATAGAAGCCTCCAATGTTTTCATTATCTCATTAATCTCTTCGGTAATTTTGCCGCGTTCTTTTTTCTCCTTCACATACTGCTCAGTTACTCGTGGCGCGTTCACTGCCAAAACCGAGGCCACCATTTCAAATGCCATGCGCCCAACCAGGCGCAGACCCAGCCACTTTTTCAATTTTTCTGGCTCTTTTGGCCGCTCTACTACTTCTAGCGCCGCCTCCATACGCGCTTCCCCTGCTTCCGGAGCAGGCAATAATTTAGCAATCTCGCTTTCCGGAATGCCAAGATCGCGAGCTTTTTGTTTGGCTTGCTCCAGCCGCTCCGCCGCTCCCTTTAATTTCCCTTTGGTCGCGCTTAAAGTCGCACGCTGCTCCGCCGTCAAACCCGGAACCAAAGTCAGCGCGTCTTGTGGAGATAGCGCCCCCAATTCCCTTGACAATCGCAGAAATTCTTGATATCCGTCTGAAGTTTTGCCCAGCGTGGTGCGCTTGCCTTTTGCAGTTATATACTTTGGGATCTCGATTTTGATTTCATCAAGTCTTGCGCGCAACTTTTCCACTTCTTTTTGCGCGTCCTGAATTTTCCGCAATGCTTCTTTACGCGCCTCTTCCTCAAGCGCGGCTTGCGCCTCAGGAGTCAACGGACGGCGGGGCTGTGCTGGAGGTCTTGGTGGCGGGGGCGGCGCTCTCCCTGGAACACGTCGCGGTACAGCCGGAGCGGGTGTTACACGTTGTTCCGCTGGCGTTGCTGGCTCTTTTGACGCGCCAATCGTTCCTTGAACAACAGCAAAACGATCGCGTTTTTCTTCCGGCGGCTGTATTGCCAAAGGCGCAGGCGCAACTGGAATCTCTTGTATAATTGATTCAGGCACGACCTCCTCCGCAGGTCCGGTGACCAAGTCAGGTTCAGGGCTAAGCCCTGTCGCAGGGCTTAGCCCTACTTGGTCACGACGCCCCATCGGTTCTATTTTAACGCGCCGCTCCGGCTGAATGCGATCCCATAGTTTAGGAATACGGCGTGCCACAATTGGACGCGCCAAAAAACTGGGATCAATCCCTAATTGCCCGGCCATTGCTTTTTTCAATTTTTCCTCAAGCATAACCGAGGTCTGGGTTTGATTCAACCCGTGTGCTTCCCGCTGTGCTTTTACTTCTTCAACTACCTGATCTTCCACTGCGGCAAAGGCCTTCTCCACTTGCTCTTGAGAAAAGGTCGGAAGTTCCCTAAGTTGTTGTCGTTCATGTACCATATTATGCTAATTCACCTTGCAATTTGGTTTCAAAAACTCGCGTGCCATATCGCGCGTCATCAACCATGCGCGCAACTTCCAGATAATATCGCTTCTCCTCTAAAATCGTACGCGCGTCAAATCCTTCCGGCAACTCCACTATAACATCTTTCCCGCCGGTCCAGTCATCCGGCACGCGCACATTGCCAAAACGATCAACCTCAAGCGGCACGGGGCCGGTCAGCTCCGGAACTTCCCGCGCCAAAATTTCCGCATTATCAACGCGCTCAACTTCTTGCGGCCGCATAAGTTCAATCTGGCCTACTTCATTGCGCGGATTAAGATTTTTAGCCGCGTCAAAAGGATCAAGATAATCCCGAAGTTTTCCCCGCGTAGCGCGGTAATCAAAAGAATAACCGCGGCTCTCATCGCTCAGCACTGACTTTAAAAAATCGCGCAAAGTAATATGCAGGCCGTGTTTGGGATCTTTAAGCCACATGGTTTCGCGCACGCGTTGGCCAACTCCCACTTCAAACGGATTAAATCGCGGAAGCGGCTCTGTGCCGGCAGTTGAAAAAAACGCGGTTCCTTTGCCGGCCAGCGGATTCCAAACCATCAGCGCGGAATCTTTACCATACTTTGCGCGCACTGCCTCAATTCCGCCCGGCAAACTGGCCACATGTCCTTTCCAGCCAATCTGTTGGCCTTTTTGATATTTTCCTTCAAGCTGGGGCACGCGAATGACCAGTGTTCCATATGCTTCCGTATCAAGAACAAACCCGGCGCGCTCAAGAGTATCTAGCGACTCCGTAGATTTGCGCACGGTTTCTTGCTGTTCCTTTATCGCGCCTTTAAGTTCTGGAAATTCCTGCAAATCCTCCGCGGTCAAAGGCCGCGTTTCTGCTTCCGGATTATCAGCGTATTTTTTGTAAAATCGCGTTAGCGTATCAAGATTAACCTGCTTGGCAAGATGCAAAAGTGTAATTGGCGGCGGATCTTTTTTCCAATCCTCTGCCCAATGCTCTTCCCACCAATTGCCCTCACGCCATTTGGGATGCGCCATATTGTCATCCCAAACCACATATTCAATGGCGCGCTCCAGCGCTTGCCTTTCTTCTTGAGGCATTTTATCAAACGCGCCCAACGCGGATAGTTTTTCATACAAAAACTTAGTCCCGGCTGTTTCTTTTCCGCTTGTTATATCATGATGGTCAAGAAATTCCGTAAGTTGCCCAAGATCAACCCGGCTAAAATCAAAATTGGTATGTTTGCCTTTGGCACGCAGTCCAATATATTCCTGAAATAACGCTTCAGCAGAACCGGGCTTTGGTCTGGGGATACGCGGCGCACCCTCCATTAAAAATCGCTCCTGCCCATCTTCAAATACATCGCCATGCCGGCCGCCAGTATTAATTGCCACAGTTCCGGGCACCGACTGCCCGGGCAATACATATTGAACGCGCCCTTCGCGCAACAGCCACTCCGGATCGCGCTTATCATGCAAATTCATGGAAACTGCCATGCTGGCCAACTCAACCGCACTTCGCCCATCAAGCGAGCGCGCGCTCCCTTCCTCTTCTTGCTTTGCTTCCCGCTGCCCGGTTGCCCAGTCCAGATATTCACGTCCGGGAACAGAAATACCCTGATCTTCAAGCGCGCGCAAATAAAGCGTGCGCAGTTTTTCTTTCCATTTGCGCTCATCATGCTCCTTAAATAAATTCTGAATATCAGCGCGTCCTTGTTCTCCGCCTTTGTTCCAAGCCACGGCCAAGGCAAAAAATTCTCCACGCGCGATATAATTGACTTTTTCTTGGGTCATTTCTCGGCGCTCTTTTTCCCGCTCGGCTGATCGCGCTTGACGTGCTTGCTCACGTATTGCCGCCTCGCCAGCTCCTGCCAACCCAAAACCCAGATTGCGCATTTCCCAAGCAAGCTCTTGCTGTCTTTGCCACTGCTCACGCTCCCGCTGTCGCGTTTCCCGCTCGGCTTTGCGTGTTTCCGGTACGCGTCGCATGGCCTCAAGATAATCAAAAAACTCATGTCGGTTTGGTTCATTTTTTTGCGCGCGCTCCTCACGCACAGCGCTCAAGGCATTTTCTATTTCCTGCGGCGTAAATGGCTTGTCCAACTTGGAAACATAATGATCAATAACGGTTTTCCATTTTTCATTCCAGCGCGTAATTTCATCAGCGCTACGCTTTTCAAATACATGTTCCGCGTCATTTACCGCTCTCCAAAATCCGCGAAACGCAATAACCCCAGGAGGCAAATCTCGCCAGAGTTTTCCCTCTTGAAGAGCGGTTTCTTTTTCTGCTTCAGTACGGCTTTGCACCGCATCATCAACATGGACAATTTCGCGCTTAACCGCTAGATCTTTTCCACCCTCGCGCCAGGCGCGCTCATCTTCTGCCTTAAGCAGAGCACTCTGCCTATTTTCAATTGCCGCGCGCGCCTCTGCCACCTCATCATCCATGGCATGACCGATATCACGCAAAGCGTTAGGGAGTTGATTGGTAAATCTTCTCCAATAATCCAACACCTCATCAGACAATCCGCGCCGCGGCTGAAGATCAATTAGTGTTGCATTAAGCTCAATTAATGCAGATTTGTCAATATGTGAGTACCAGGCGTCCCATTTTTCAATGGTGTTATCTAACTCTTTTCCCAAATCCGCGCATTCTTTTAAAGATGCCGCCGCAACTTTGTTGCGAATTGCTGCTAAAGCGCGCGCAAATTGATTCTTCGCATCCCCAACTTCCTTTTCTGTTTCATCTGCGGATTTTTCAGCAATATCAAAACCGTATAACGCTGATGCAACACGTTTTTTAATCTGCCCCTCATCCCACTCTTCGCCTTTTTTTTTCAAAGCTTCCCTTCTCATTCTTGCTTTTTTGCCGCCGGCTTTTTCCAACTCTGCTTTGCGCTCTTCAGTTTTTTTTCTGAGCCATTCGCTTAGCTCAAACCTTTCTTGTTCAAACCCTCTATATGCGCTGACTAGTTGTCTAAGATAAGTGCGCCATTTTTCAAAGCGCGTTCTGGGTTGAAAATCATTGGCCTTAAGTATTTCCATGAGCGTCAGCAATTCCGCCAAGCGCCCGCTAAAAAATTGCCCTTCTTCCGCTCCGGTTAAGCGGTTTTCAATAAGATTTCCTGCGCTTAAAATACGGTCGCATTCCTCAAGATTAGCAGAGGAAATTTGTTGCTCCAGTTCCGTTCCAGCGGCGCGCAATGTTGTTTCACGAGTTTCAAATACTTGCTCCAACGGTTCATAAGGATCAACTTCGCTGGCTTTAATCAAATTAATCAAAGTGCTTTCAGTAAGTTTGTCATCGTCTTCATGCAACTCCTCTTTTATCCCGTCCGGTTCTTGCGGCACTTCTTCCACGTTTGCTTGCACCTCCGCAATAAACGCGCGATGCGCGGTTTCCAGTTTTTCAAATTCTGTGCGTTTGGCGGGCATAAAATTATTGCGCCGCAAGCGCATTAATATCTTCTTCAATCCGCGCCAATTGCGCAAGAGCTTTTTTATCCGCCTGCGCAACCGTGCTATCATAGCGCTCTTTTGCGGCTTTGAGTTTCAAAATAAATTCCTCGTCTTCCGGGTATTTTTTTGATTCTTTCAGCGTCAACTCTATTTCTTCCTCCAAAAGCGCGGTTAAGCGATCAACCTGCTCTAAAGTCATGTGCGGAAGTAGTGTAACCCAGGCAGTTTTGACCTCATTGGGCATTGCAGAAACATCCAACAAAAAAATAGTACGATCAACCTTGGCTTTTAAAAACGCAAGCTCATTTTGAGTTAATTGTTGGGGAGTTTGACCATTTGCCATATTAAATATAATAACATACTTCTCCCCTTAAGGTAAGGCCCGCTTCGCCCGCAAAGCGAGGCGAGGGAGGCAGGAGGGGTTATGCCTGCCCGCCTTGGGCGGGAATGTTCATAACTCACCCTACCCTCTCTTATCTTAAGAGAGGGAATTATTGTTACAAATTAAAAGACCGGTAGGAACGAACGACTGTTAGTCGTCGTTGTTCCTACCGGAGGTACTACTTTGCTTTGCGCTACGGCGTCGGCGTGCCCGAGGCCGCGGGGGCCGGGGCAGGCGTCAATGCCGGAGCCGGAGCCGCGGGCGGGGTTGCCACCGGGGCTGCCGGTGCGAGTGCCGTTGCCGGAGCCGCGCCACCGCCCTTCTTGCCCTTGCCCTTGACCGTGGCCGGGGTGGGTGCGGGTGCGGCGGGCAGGGTCGGCGTGGGGGCCGTGGCCTTGGGGGCCGCGGGGGCCGGAGTGGCGGGCTGCTGCGCCCGCAACTTCCGAACCTCCTCGCGCAAGCGGGTGATCATGTCACTCGCCTGCTGAGCCGTGACCTTGTGCGAGTCGTGCCCGAGCTCATGCTCCATACGCTGGACCGCCTGCGCCTCGGTCTGGCCGAGGTCGCGCGTGAGGATGATCCGGATGAGTCCGAACTGACGGTCGGACGCCATCTGCTCCTGCAACGGAACCGCGGGGGTCGGAGCCGGGCTCGGCTGGGGAGCCGGGCGCGGCGGGGTCGCCGACGGCACAACCACCGTTGCCGCGGGAACCGGCGGCTTGGGAGCCACTGGCACCGTCGCGGGCTTCGGGTCAGGCGCGGGGGTCGGCTGAAGCAGCGACCCGCCGAGTGTGCGCGGCCCGTACACATACGGGCTGCACCGCTCGATGGAACCTGCCACCGCGCCGCCATCGAGACGAAATTCCCCGCGGGCGACGGCAAGTTCCGTCACCGCATCACGCAGACGCCTCTCTTCCGGGGTTTCCCCTTGAAGCGCCGCGGCGGCGTCGAGAACCACACGCGAAAGACGTGTGTCCTCCGTCTTCTTCTCCTCGGCCTGCTGGACCGTCGCGGCGGCCACGGTTGCGGCCGCGACGTTTCCGAGCGCGAGCCGCTCGTTTCCCGCGCGGCACAGCGCCACGCGGATGAGGCCAACCGCAAGCACCACCAGCGCGATCGCGCCGATGATGAAGGCGATCGCGCTCCCGTCCACATTGGTCCACTCCCGCACGACGTCGCCGTGCGGCGTGGAGCCCTTCGAGCAAGCGCTCAACGCGAGCGCCGCCATCAGAACGACGAAACTGATGATCATCTTCTTCATGACTGTTCCTCCTTGGCGCACGTAGCGCCTGTCTGCGCGACGCCGATGTGGTGGCGCCAATGGTTGTTGGTTGAACCAGTGGACGCCACCACGCACGCCATGCCCTACACCTTCATCCTCTGACTCTTACTGACGGTAAAATTCAGGTAGCAACGCCGGCTAAAGACCGGTGACTACATTATCCATCAAAAAGAGTCAGAGGAATACGCACAATTTGCCATTTCAAAGAACATACTACTATAACATAAAAAACCCTTGTTGTCAAGGGTTTTGGCGCGATTTTGGCTTAAATACGCGGTTTTTCAGAGTCACTGAGAGCTGTCGTTCGCGACATCTCTCAGTGACGGATTAATCCAACACTGAGTGATGTACTACGCACAGCACTCAGTGTTTGTGTCGTCACTTCTTAATAATCCTATCCACCAGTCCATAGCTTACCGCGTCTTGCGCAGTCATAAACCGATCGCGATCAGTGTCTTGGTCAATTTTCTCCAGAGGTTGGCCAGTGTGGGTTGAGAGAATCTGATTTAAGCGGTCGCGAATGCGCAAAATACGCTCCGCGCGAATTTTAATGTCCGCGGCTTGCCCTTCTGCCCCGCCCATTACTTGGTGAATCAGGATTTCTGAATTTGGAAGTACAAAGCGCTTACCTTTTGCTCCTCCGGCTAAAAGCACCGCGGCCATGGAAGCGGCCAGTCCCACGCAAATGGTGGAAACATCGGACTTGATGTATTGCATGGTGTCGTAAATTGCCAGACCCGCGGTTACTGATCCGCCCGGTGAGTTAATGTAAAGTTTAATATCTTTTTCTTTGTCTTGGCTTTCCAAAAATAAAAGCTGGGCAATAACGATATTGGCCATGTGATCGGAAATGGCGTCGCCCAAAAAAATAATGCGATCTTTCAGCAGGCGCGAGTAAATATCATAAGCCCGCTCGCCATAGGCCTCTTTTTCAATAACGGTAGGGATAAGGATTTGAGATTGAGGGTCGGACATACAGCACTATTATGATGCAAATCTGCAAATCTTATGCAAATTTACAAATTGCGAATGAATTTATTTGTATTTGTAGATTGGCATGAAATTCGTATATTGGCATTACAACTATATCAGATCTACTAAAAAAATCAAGCCCCACCGGTGGCGAGGCTTTGCCTCATCTAAATAGACGATGTTGGTTGCGGTACGCCCAGATAAGGGCTTGTGGGCGTTCTCTGAAACGCCGCTCATCACGCGTAAATGCCGGCGGATGAAACTGCCGGCGTCCGGAAACGCGCTTGACGCCGTGGATAAGGTGCAATGCTTCATGATGCACTATTGAAGCAAGGTAGTAGCGTGGCACATACTTTTGGTCAAGGCGCGGATGAATGCGAATGAGCCGCTCCTGCACCACGCAAGAACCAAGACGAAGTGAATTGCGCGGCCCTTTCGCACGGCAATGCTCATTCCAGGTAATATTGGCGTTTAGCGTCCCGCCAAAATACTCCGCATCAACCGCTTCAAGGATCTCTGCCAGATCGTGACAGCGGCCTTTTGCACTTAGCACACGTCCGACTATCTTGCCTTCACGACCACCGTTGAACATATGGTCGTTTGTACGGATGTAGGCATCCAGCTCACGCGACGCAACTCTGTCCGCCCGCTCCAAGTACGAAGCCAGTGCCCAGATGACCTCTTGAGACGCATTCGTAAAGATTGCATGAACCCTTGCCTTGAGCTTTTCCGGAGTACGCCGTACGAAAATTACTGTCCGGCTACTGCCGGTAATTACCAGCTCAAGTTCTCTCGTGAGATGCGGCTTCAAACGCCACGCTAGTATTTCCGCGGATGTTCTCTGAACTGACTGTTTATTTGCGATCATTTTCCCCTCCCAATGAACTACTCAATTCTTACACGATTACTGTCCACTGTCAAGGTTCCACGTACGCGAAATCCAGCGGCTTTTTTATGTCCACCGCCACCGAGAAGTTCTGCAAGATGACTCAAATCCACGTCCGTGCGCGTGGTACGCATACTGCAACGAATAAGTCCATCTTCGCATTTAAGCACGGCCATGGCGCGGCAGTCGCCAATCGCGTTTAAGATATTGACCATATCGGCAATCTCCTCAAAATTCAGGTTATATCGTTTCACATCCTCATCCGTAACATAGGTAACAGCAATACCATAACGCTTGTTTTTGCGAAGACGTCCAAGCACCTCGCCAATAAGCCGCAAAGCATTAATACCACGCCGCTCAAATAAAAGTTCACGAAGCGATGAAAGCGATACACCACGGGAAAGCAGTTCACTTGCCATGGTAATAGAGGAAGATGTGGTTGCCGGATTGGAAAAGTGATCAGTATCATTGAGTACTCCGGCTAGGAGGTACGCGGCGGCTTTCGCCTGTATTGGAAATCGGATGGCCTGGAAAAAATGGTAGATGAGTTCGGTAGTGGAAGAGCAGGCAGTGTCCACCACATTCAAATTGCCAAAGTGAGTATTGGAAGCATGGTGATCAAAGTTGATGAGGAAAGGAGAGACAGAACCCAACGGTGTGGATTCGGCAATACAAGGGTCCTCTTTCGCTCGCTGCAGACGCTCCCAAAATTGCCTTACCACACCGCCGGGATCTGTCTCTGGGGAGGGAGAGAAAGAGAGCCCTGCGTGAGCAAGATCGCCGGCGTCAAAAGTACAAATCACATCACATGAAGTTATGAGTAATGAGTTATGGGTTATGAGATTTGAAGCATCAATTCCAAAAAACTGCGCCGAAGGCGGCAGATCACTTTCACAATAAAATTTGAATGAAATGTTTCGCGCCTCCAAAAGCGAAGCAAAGGCCGCTGCGGCACCAAGTGAATCCGCATCCGGGCCGCGGTGCAAAACCAGCACAACAAGGCGTGCTGACTGCACTTTTGCCAATATTTCTTGAGCCAATTGTTCATGCATACCCGCCTAAATTTGCTCCCGCCGAGGTTAAATTTTGGCGGGCATAGCATGCTATGCTACATCCACTTCACAAAATGGTCAAGAGCAGGTACAATGGAAAAATTATAATGCCAATCTACGAATTTCATGCCAAGCTACAAATACGAATTCGCAATTTGTAGATTTGAATAAGATTTGTATATTTGCATTACTATATTGCAGTATGTATCTGAAAAGTATTACTACCCATGGTTTTAAATCCTTTGCGGATAAAACCGTATTGGAATTTTTGCCGCCTGTTTCGGGGCGTCTGCCGACAATTGGAATTGTTGGTCCCAACGGCTCCGGGAAAAGCAATGTCGCGGACGCGGTGCGCTGGGTTTTGGGGGAACAAAGTGTAAAAGCCGTGCGCGGGAAAAAATCCGAAGATGTGATTTTTGCAGGATCAGGAAAACGCGCGCGCTCATCTATGGCCGAAGTTCAACTTACAGTTGTCAATGATGATCGCAAAATTCCCATTGATGTGGAAGAAGTAACAATTTCCCGCCGACTCTATCGTGATGGCGAAAGCGAGTACCTTTTGAATAATAAGACAACGCGCCTCATGGATATTCAGCTGCTTATTGCAAAAGCCTCGTTTGGAAAAGAAGGATATAGCGTTATTGGCCAAGGTCAGATTGACGCGATTTTAACGGCCTCACCGGAGGAGCGTAAAACATTTTTTGATGAGGCAACCGGGGTGCGACCGCTTCAAATTAAAAAAGATCAGGCGCTCAAAAAACTAGCCACAACTGAAGAAAATCTTTGGCAAGCGCAAATGCTGCAAGAAGAAATCGCGCCGCGCCTGCGGTCTTTGACACGACAAGTAAAACGTCTGGAGCAACGCGAGGAGATTGAAAAAGAATTGCACGCGCTTCAAGAACAATATTACGGCACGCTTATGGCACAGTCTGAGACTGAATACAAAAAATGGTATGGCCAGATCATTAAAACACAAGAACACGAAAACATCAAAACATTGGAATTGAGGAAAATTGAACAGGAAATGCGGACGCTGGAAAAATCTGAAACTAAACCGGCAGAACTATTGAAAATACAAACAGATTATGAAAAACTTATTGCTCGAAAAGAGAAATTACGCGATTTAGAATTTGAACTCAAGCGCAAACTATTGGAAACTAAAAAAGAAACCGCCGCCGTGCCAACTTATGAAATCACGCAGATATTGGAAGGGGTGAGACAGGAACTCGAGGCATTGCTCTTGCCCTCACCTCAATCCTCTCCCATAAAGGGAGAGGAAATAAAACAATCTCCCTCGCCACGAGTGGGAGAGGGCCGGGGTGAGGGGCGCTTGCGCACCTTGCTTACGACGGTTTCAGATCTTATCGGTCGCTTAAAGGGCGAGAAAGCGCCGGCCAGCGCTGTATCAATCACAAAAGAGCTTGAAGAAATCACGAAAGAACTCCACACGATTGATCAAGAACTTGAGCGTCTGCGCTCTGAACTTCAAAAAGTTGGAAAAGCGGCTGAAGAGAAAAAACAATCATTTTTTGAAATACAGCGTAAGCTCTCGGCAAAACAAGCAGAGGTACACGCTCTTGAAGAAGAATTGGGAAACGCAAAAATTGAACTGGCCAAAATAGAAACCAAACGCGATGCGCTTGAAACCGAGGCGCGACAAGAGATGGGCGAGCGATATACAGCTGTACAGCATAATGTAGCGTCGGACTTTATGTCCGACACAAGCGGCACACAAGGTGCCGCGCTACTTCCCGAAATCCAGCGCCTTAAACGCCAACTGGAATCTATCGGTTCTATTGATCAAGAAACCATTAAAGAATACAAAGAGGTGAAAGAACGATCGGATTTTCTGGAAGGACAAATTGCCGATCTTCAAAATTCCTTGCAAGCGGTTGTAACTTTGCTTGAGGAATTGGAGCGCACCATTCGCACCCAATTTGAAAACGCGTTTGAAAAAATAAATACTGAATTTGGAAATTATTTCAAAATTTTGTTTGGGGGAGGGGCGGCCAAGCTCACAAAGCTGATTGCAGAGAGAGAAAATGAGGAGCAACTCCCCTCACCCGATCCGCTTGCGATCGGATCTCCCTCTCCCTTAGGGAGAGGGGAGGGTGAGGGTATGCAACCTTCTTTACTTGATAAATTTACCAAAAAAGACTCGTATCGTGGAATTGATATTTCCGCCACTCCTCCGGGTAAAAAATTAAAATCCATTGCCATGCTTTCTGGCGGAGAAAAAGCCCTGACCTCTATTGCTCTTTTGGCGGCAATCCTTGCCTTAAATCCTCCTCCGTTTGTCATGCTTGATGAAGTTGATGCCGCCCTTGATGAATCAAACTCCGCGCGCTTTGCCGCGATTTTAACTGAGCTGGCGCACCGCACCCAATTTATCGTGATTACTCACAATCGCGCTACCATGCATGCTTGCGAAGTGCTCTATGGCGTTACCATGGGTGACGACGGCGTTTCAAAACTCCTCTCCCTTAAGTTTGAGGAAGCGGCCTCCACCGTTTCCTCCCCTTAGGATAAGGCCCGCTTCGCCCGCAAAGCGAGGCGAGGGAGGTTAGGAGGGGTTACAAAAAACCGCCTTTAGGCGGTTTTTTCATTCTGAACTTTTCTGCAGATCCGACCTTTCGGTCGGACTCCGACTTTACGTCGGAGTACATCATTTGCGGACCTCGCTATGATTTTCACCATAGAGTCGACTAATATCCTCGGTCAGTCACGAAGTGACGACCGGGACAGTTTCATCTCCTTAGAAAGGAGGTGATCCATCCACAGCTTCCGCTACGGATGCCTTGTTCATGTTTCCCCTAAATTACTTTAAGGCATGGACTATATCTTCATCCGCCTTGAACATAGAGTTCTTGACGGAGCCAACGTGTAGTCTCTACGGGGCTATGAAAGCTTGTAACGCATCGATGGTACTATATAAGGCGTCACAATCGCACAAAACTTTCTCCACGAACCTGCACCGAAATATAATCTATATTTTCCGTGATTGCGTTGAAGCATGGGAGCGATCCCATACTCTTTTCGCAAGAGTTCGCTGAGTTTTTTATTATCATCATACGTGAACGATTGACTATTCAGCATACAACCGTAAGTCTTTCCATATTCTCGGCGTAAGTTTCCATCATCCATATACCATACCGCCAATACCTTGGGGTGTGTTATTAGATTTTCGAGCTCATCAGGAATCACTTTCTGCGTTCCGTGATAGAACCATCGACGAAAATCTGTGAACTCAGGAAAACTTATTGTTCTGAATCGCCAAGAATTATTTTGCTCTTGGTATTTAGGTGGCGTACGAACCAAATTTTTAAGTACCTCATATTTCCAATCAAGATACTCTTTTTGTTTCGCACCATGCCGTACCTCAAATCGAAAGCGTTTGCCACCACCAGTGGCACTAATGCTTCCGTCTCCAAGAAGTGAACCTACGATTACATGCTGTTGCAATTCATCCAGCATATGTTTTTTGTGCTACTTCCAAGCTTCCCTCGGTATTCCCCTTCTGCGCGAGGCAGAATCGGGGTTCACCGATATAGTTGGATTTGGTCAGGCCGATTACTCGGCCGAGTCGCAACGGGTGCAGTTTGCACCTACGACTTATCCCCTCTCACGAGGCCTTCCTTGGACGCCGGCTCTTACCCCGGCGGCTTCAGGAATTCCCCGCTCGCTTGGACTGACGGGCGGTTCCGAGATCAATGATTTTCACTGTCTCACACCACCGGACGAACGGTTTTCCCGTATCCTGGCGGTTTCCAATGAGGCATTGAATGACGAATTAAAATTATGCTTTTTGCCGAGCTTACGCATCTCATTGCGGAGATGCTGAATCGTTTCATATCCTGCCGGCGTCAAATGTTCTTTGCGCCGCATCATGAGAACGATTGCTCTAAATAATTCATAGGTTCGTCGTTTCTTTGCTTGTAGCGGATATTGATCGAGAAACGGAAACAAGTACGTTTCCAAATTTTTCGTGCTGGTGATTTTATATTTCACATGCGGATACCATCCATACCGTTCATACGAACAGTCATAAATAATTCCGCTTCCGATCGTTTCCATAATCCGTTCAAGAATTTCGCGATCGTCTGCACGAAGCTCAATCTCAAATTCCGCCTTCACTTCAATTCCGTTTTTAAGAGTTTGGTGTTTATTGATGCTTACCGAAAAAGATCCTTCGCCATCAATAAATCCAATCACATATTGCGGATGAAGTTTTTCTCTTTGGATTTGTCCCTTCCGCATAGGCTTCGCAAGTTTTAAGTTGCGATTTCCATGCGTACTACGGACTCTGCTGACTTCTTGCATAGCATTGATTGGGGATTACTCTCCGATCTACCTCGGGGTTAGTATACCATAGAATCCGAGGATTATGCAAGATCTCCCTAGGTCACAAACAAAAACATTTTTCTGCATCTCCGGCCCACCGATAGTATAAGCGGCTATTGCTTTTTGGAAGACTTCCCCGTGTACTCACCTTTTTTGTACGGGTCGTCAACCGCTTACCCATTATAACGTGGACTCAAGCTACAAAATGCATCAAAGCCCTTCATGGTATTCTCGCGAACGCCATGTGCTCGTCTGCTTTTCGCGTTCCAAAACGCGAAAGAGGATTTGCACCTCTTTTTTCTCTTCGCTGCTAGGCGATTAGAGTACAAGACCCGAGAACGTATTCAACGCGCCGTGGCTGATGCGCGTTTACTAGCGATTCCAGCTTCATGGGGGCGAGTTGCAGCCCCCAATCCGAACTGAGATCGGTTTTGATGGGATTGGCTCCGCCTTGCGGCTTGGCGTCCCATTGTACCGACCATTGTATCACGTGTGTAGCCCAGGGCATAAGGGCCATGCTGACTTGACGTCATCCCCACCTTCCTCTCCGTATACCGGAGCAGTTCCGTATGACACGATAACATACAGTAAGGGTTGCGCTCGTTACCCCACTTAAGGGAACGCCTCCGAATTTGCTTTATGCAAATGTAGACTATACCTCCACCCACATACGGAAGACGGATGACGGAGGACAGAGAACGGATACAAGCCTTGTGATAGGCAAATATCCTAATTTTCTGTCTTCAGTCTTTTGTTTTCTGTCTTCTGAATATGGGGCTGGCGTATGATAGAAGTTTATTAATCCTGATTATCAGGTACCTTCTATCTTGGTCCGATATTCATCGGACCGCAGTCGTTACAGGGTCATTCCAGAAGACGGATGACGGAGAACAGAATACGGATTATTGGAAATTTTTCCACTTCTTGATTAAATTCGTAAGTTCTTTGGAAACAATTTTATACTCTCGAATGAGAGCATCACATGTTTCTGGTTTGACACGTGAAAACTTACAAATGTTAACCATCCTGACATGAGTAATGATCTCGTCGCTAGAACCCAACGCCATCTCGAGAAAGCGTTTAAATTCTTTTTCGGAATGTTTTTTCCCCCAACCTTCGGCAATGGTGGCCGGGATCCGATACATTGTTTTTGTACATTGGTCTCGCATTGTATATTCGTTCTTTGGCAATAAACTCACCAGCCTTTTCATGGGCAAAATGAGTGCCATTGAACGCTGATATACATGGAGATCAGTAACATCTTTGATCATACTCTGTCTTCTGTTTTCTGTCTTCCGTCCTCTGAAAGAGGACTTCCCTCGGTATTGCTTGCCGGAAGACGGAGAACAGATGACGGACTATCAAATTAAGATTACTACATTGATTATAGCAAACAATTCTGTTTTCCGTCTTCTGTCTTCCGTCCTCTGGTCAAGGTTCCACCGATATGAGCCAGATTCCTATCCCGCATTACTGCGGGAGGCCGCGATGTTTACCGGAAGACGGATGACGGAGGACAGATGACGGACATATTGACCGTTCTGTCTTCCGTTTTCTGTTTTCTGTCTTCTGGTTTTGCGTTCACGGCACGAGCTGACGACAGCCATGCAGCACCTGTGCTTCACCCTCGAAGGTCACACGTTTCCGTGCGCTTGCAGAAGCATGTCAAGCCCTGGTAAGGTTCCTCGCTTACCGTCGAATTGAACCACATGATCCACCGCTTGTGCGGGTCCCCGTCTATTCCTTTGAGTTTTAGCCTTGCGGCCGTACTTCCCAGGCGGAGCGCTTAACGGTTTCCCTTATGAAAACGACACTGAAAGGGTCGATACTTCCAATATCTAGCGCTCATCGTTTAGGGCGTGGAATACAAGGGTATCTCACTTTGTTACTTCGCAACAAAGAATTTCTAATTTACCTAATTCATCTAATTTCTAATTCTTTGCTGCGTGGTCCGGGCATTTCTGCCGGACTCTGCATGTCGCCATGCAGGTCGGACTATATCATGCACATTGAGAAAATAGTGGGCCAGCTTGCAGGCAAGCTGGCGTCACGTTTCCTAATGTGCCTCGGCGTATAGTCTCTGAGGGGAATCAAATTGTTAGGTCACTTCAATTTCGCTTTCCGCACCCTTGTCGTCGATTTTCATCAACTTGAGGGTGAGAAGCGAGCTATCTCCATGAGCACGGCGCAGTGCTTTGAAATTCTTGATTGCTTCTCCGTCGACAGTCCCGGAAACCGGAATCCGTGTTGGGGAAACATAATCGTTTTCTTTATTAACCACGCACGCCTCATACTTCATATCTAACTCCTTTCTAATTCTTCCCTGCTGGTTGTCTGCATCACGACCATTTTTACTCGTTGGCGTAGCGGCGGTCTTTAGACCGCCACGATGGCGACCTGAAGGTCGCCGCTACAACTTTCGGTAGGTGTGAATTCTCAGATATTCCAGCATATAGCCAAGTTTTCCTTCCATAAGACTAGGAAGGGATCCGAAGTTCTGTGGATCATAAATCCCGTTGATACGGGATGCCTTTTCTCCACGAACCTTCCCTTGATTTGAATCCTTTTTTCTCCCCACGCTTTCGTCCATGAGTGTCAGGTTTGTTCTAGCAAGCTGCCTTCGCCTTTGGTGTTCTTACCGATATGAACGGATTTTACCCCTACACCGGTAATTCCACTTGCCTCTCCCAACCTCTAGTTTAATCATCTCTTCTGCAGGTCCGAAGTTGAGCCTCGGAATTTAACAGAAGATGCATCAAACCACCTGCGGACGCTTTAAGCCCAGTAAATCCGGGTAACGCTTGTGGTCTCTGTATTACCGCTGCTGCTGGCACAGAGTTAGCAACCACTTATTCTCCGCCTACATTCAGACCTTGCGGTCTTATTCGGCGGCAAAAGCAGTTTACACCCCGAAGGGCTTCTTCCTGCACGCGGCGTCGCTGGGTCAGGCTTTCGCCCATTGCCCAATATTCCTGACTGCAGCCTCCCGTAGGAGTGTGGACAGTGTCGCAGTTCCACTGAGGCGGGCCGTTCTCTCAAACCCGCTATCCGTCGTAGCCTTGGTAGGCCGTTACCCCACCAACTAGCTGATAGACCATAGGCCCCTCCGTGAGCGGAAGACAGAAAACGGAAAACGGAAGACGGAATGTTGGTAGTCCGTCATCTGTCCTCTGTCATCTGTCCTCCGTTTAGATGCGAATGATTTGCATCCCCGCATCTCCATTGGGGATTAGCCCCGCTTTCGCGGGGTTATACCCATCTCACGGGCAGGTTACCAATGTGTTACGCACCCGTTTGCCACTAATCAGTTTTCAGTATTGCTACTGAAAATAAATTCGTTCGACTTGCATGCCTTAGGCACGCCGCCAGCGTTCACCCTGAGCTAGGATCAAACTCTCAATAATGCCTGCGTGTACTCTACATGCAGGACTTGTTGTTTTGAATAGAATACCCCAGCACCATGTAAGGTGCGGGGTTTCAGGTTTCCGCTTCGCTTTATCTTGCGATAAAGCGATTGATGTATCTGCAGAGAGATTCAGAATGGGATACTCTCTGCCTTTAATTGTCAACGATCGTTTGCTTCTTTTTTGAGAAGCAAAAACAGTGAAACCCTTAAAGGTCCCGCTGTTTTTGCTTGTCCCGCAGAGGCGGGACTCCCTCGCGCCTATTGAGGGTGCGCAGCTGTATTTTCAATTACTTCATATGCCCTGATTTTAGAGCACTATAACTATACATTATACCCCAAAACCCGTCAAGAGAGCCCTCTCCACACTCTTTCCACACCTTATATAATTACGCAGTTTTCGGAATACGAATAAGTTCGCGCAGTGTGGGCGTGCTTCCAAATTCGGAAAGCGATACTTTCATGATATCTACATTTACAAGATTGCCTTTCGCGTCATAGTCAAGCACCACATTTCCCTTTACTTCAGAATCAACACTCGTGCTCGCGCCAAGACGAATAGAAAGTATTTTCGCTTCCGGGTCGTATTTAATTTTTGGATTCTTGACTTTCATATCCTTAAAAATATTTTTCAATTTTTGAGGTATCAATAATTGTGACTACTAAAATTTCCTTGCCTTTCTCCTCATATATTACCATAAGCAAGTGCTTTTTGGCAAGGTGCACATTGAAATATATCTTTTTGACCACAAATCGCGCGTGATTGAATACGGATCGACCTATTTTGTCAGGAAACTCAATAGTCTGCTCCACTTGCTCTTCCGTAATTCCACGCTCGGCCATTCTTTTGCGTGCATGTTTAGTGAATCGTATCCGCATATCTCGCCATTATATCATTTCGCCTGCTTTTTCCTCCACTCCTCCCGCCCATCAAGTGGGCGAGGCTCGCCGGCGAGCGGCTTGTGCTCGCCAGGTGGCGATCTTTTTATGATCTCCAGACAAGAGCACCTTCGGCACCTTTAATCGTTTGAGCGTGTAGCGTGTAGCGTGTAGCGTAAATACTTCTGGGCGAGTATAAGTGGGGAAACTGCCGCCACGGGATTCTTCCAAGGATTCTTGCTTGCCAAGCACGCCGGGAATTTGGCGAGCAATGGAATCAATCATAACCATGGCCGGAAGTTCGCCGCCGGTAAGAACGTAATGACCGATTGAAATCTCCTCGTCTACAAGATGCTCGGCAACGCGTTCATCCACCCCTTCATATCGTCCGCAAATAATTACCACGCGCTTGTACTTTGCCAGCCGTTTTGCATCTGCTTGCGTAAACTGCTTTCCCCGCGCGCTCGTGAGAACAACCCGCACTTTATTCATGATTCCTGATTCATAATTCCTGATTCGGAGCGCGCGCAAAGCGCGCGCGATCGGCTCCACCTTAAACACCATCCCCGGCCCGCCGCCGTACGGTTTGTCATCCACTTTGTGATGTTTATCGGTTGCCCATTTTCTCAAATCATGCACGCGAATATCCAGCAACTTTTTTTTCTGTGCACGCTTAATAATTGACTCGCCAAAGTACCCCTGAAACATGCCGGGAAAAATTGTTAATACATCAAATTGCATAGTAATTTTGTCATCCCCGCGCAAGCGGGGATCCAGACCTAGATTCCCCCGAAGGCCTTCGGGGGAATGACAAGAAAACTATACCAAAAACCGCCCCCTGGTTCAAGGGGCGGCTCTACCATAAATATTGTTTGCTTAGTTCACTCCACATCAGATTTGTTTTACATGTTTTCAATCCTTTATCTAATCTCGTCTGTCCTTATATGCTGACTCTGCCTTATCCCTTGCCGCTCTTCTCTGCCTCTCTTCTTCAATAGATTCATGGTAGCTTTCTCCACTTCCCGTTCCCTCTAAAATGCTTCCTATTAATGCCTTAACTTTATCTTTCCATTTTGTTTCTATCCATGGTTTTGACCCAGTGTCCTTTGATTGTCCCGCCCTATTTATATCGTTAAAAATCCGTGTGGGGAAACTTCCTTCAAACTTTACCTGCCCCTCTAATTCAGTTAAAATTTTTAGCATGTCCGCCGCCCAATTTTTGTCAATTATACTAGCATCTGGTTGTTCAGGTCGGTAATTAAGGGCTTTATCTATGTCACCCCACAAGCGATTTATCGCACTTAAAACTGCAGTCTTGTTTTCTAGTTTATAACGTTCCTTATCCTCGTCCCGTTTCCTAAAGTCATCTTCCATTTCCGTTTTTGCGCGGAATTCAGCCTCTTCTGCAAAGGTCGCACCTTTCCAATCTTTGTTTGATCTTTGGGTGTCTCGTTGAATCGCAGCATCGCTTTTCGCTCTTGATGCTTTTAAATCCGCAATTTCTCCGGGTGAATATTGTTTGCCACCCTCTCCTTTGACAGGTTTGGCATCGCTTAGTATTTGCGTTTCCTCGGGCTTAAGCCCCATGTCTTTTTCAGAAGGCCCACCTTCTCTACCCATATATTTGAGGGTTATGAGTTATTTTCCTATAGTACTCTTTCTCTCTCTGGATTGCAAGCCCAGTAGTAGAAGTTCGACTTTGTCCGTCTTTGACGGACATTTGATTTAGGTCTATTTTATGGAAGTTTCTCCTTTAATTTAGGGTTATTTTACCGCCTGCCCACTCTTGTATACTGTTGAACTTTCACTACTGGGCAAGGGGGTGGGGTGTGGAAAACCCCGCCCAACTTTTTGCAGAAGCAAAAATTTCAGGCGGGCAAGCAAAACCGCCCTGGCGGGCGGCGATATTCGTATTGAAATTTAGGACTACCGATTTGATGTCTTTTTCCCCTTCCGAATTTCTTGCTGAAGTGTTCGCAGAAATGTATTAAAAATATCGCGGAAGCGTTCCGGAGAAATATAGTTATACATATCATGATTATGACGGCCTAACAAAGCAAAGCGTCGTCCTGCTCCTACCTCCTTCATCCATTCTGCCCGCGCTTGGTGTGCCCATCGTTCTGATTGTTCTGCATCGCCAAGCGCCGAATACCACCCTGCCCAAGCGGCAAAACGAAGAGATCCTGAAGTGAAAAGAAATACCGGCTCTTTGTAGAATTTGACTTTTTTAGGCATACCGGAATGTTTACAAAATCCTACTCTATAATCTTAAATCCAAGCTGTTTAAACTGCCTGTCAAATGTCAAACATTTTGAAATTGCATGTTTCTTCATTAATGCGGCGCAATAACAATCCACCATGCTGATATCCTTGTCTTTTGTTTCTCGAAAAATTGTGTATCCTTGTCGCCGGACTTCCTCATCCACGCCCAGAATAATAGGGAAATCTTCTTCTTCCGCTGCATTGAGAAACGCTATCGCGCTTGCTTTGGACACTCGCATAGACAACACCGTTGCGGTTTCATCAACCACATATTGTGAAGTATAAAAAACCGCGGACTGTTTTGCCGCATCCTCCAAAGCTTCCTTCGCGCGAGTATGGTTTCTATCGTCTTGCCTAAGAAGCGATATATAAAAACTACTATCAACAAATACATTCATAACCGCACTTATAACCGATAGAGAGTTTCGTCAATCTTTGCGGACAAATCACGAGGCCCCTTCTTTTCCGCAATTCCAATGAGTCGCCGTAAACCGCCCAGTCCCATTTGCGTCTGGTTCATATGTTTCAAATGCAACCGCAATACGCCCCGAATTACCGCGGAAACAGAAGTACTGCGGGCGCGAGAATATCTGCTAAGCACCTTTTTTAAATCTTGATCTAAAAGGATTTGAGTTCGTTGCATACACAACTACTATACACCACCTTACTTTATGTTGTCAAGAGGGGGTGGAAAACTCTATTTGACAAACTCCATTTTAGTATGTAGAATGGAGTTATGTATAGCAGAATACTAAAACCCCCTCAAAATAAGAGCTTTTTTCTATTTGGTCCGCGCGGGACCGGCAAAACCACCTGGCTAAAAACGCAATTTCCAAAGGCGCTGTATTTTGATTTACTCAATGCCGAAACCTATAATGATCTTCTGGCAAGACCGCATCGCCTGGCTCAAATGATTCCGGAGTCATGGAAGGACTATGTGGTACTTGATGAGGTGCAACGAGTACCGGCATTGCTTCATGAGGTACATCGTTTAATTGAAAACCGTCATCTTTTATTTGCACTAACCGGTTCAAGCACGCGTAAATTAAAGCGTGGAGAGATAAACCTTTTGGCGGGACGCGCGCTCACTTCATATCTGTATCCATTAACTACGCAAGAACTTGGCAATGATTTTAGTATGGAGCATGCGTTGCGTTTTGGGCATCTTCCTTCAACATTTGCCGAACATGATCCGAAACGCTATGTAGAAGCGTATGTGACCACCTATTTGCGCGAGGAGGTACAACAGGAAGGTCTTACCCGCAACCTCGCCGCATTTTCACGCTTTCTAGAAGTAGCCAGTTTTTCACAGGCACAGCTTTTGAACCTCTCTGCCGTGGCGCGTGAATGCGCGGTGCATCGAAAAATTGTTGAAAATTATTTTTCCATTCTTGAGGATTTACTAATTGCCGCGCGAATTCCGGTATTTGCCAAAAAAGCAAAGCGTCGGATGGTCGCGCACCAAAAATTTTTCTTTTTTGATGCGGGAGTATTTCGCGCCCTGCGCCCGCGCGGCCCGCTTGATACGCCGGAAGATATTGATGGGGCGGCGCTTGAAACGCTCGTGTTCCAAGAAGTGCGAGCAATGAATCATTATAACCAATACGGATATGAGATATTTTTCTGGCGCACTGCTGCCGGACAGGAAGTTGACCTTATATTATATGGACCAAAGGGAATCGTCGCCATAGAAATAAAACGGAGCGCGCGCATTACTGATGAAATGTTCAAAGGATTGAACGCATTTTTGCAAGAATATCCAATGGCGCGTGCTTATTTTCTGACCGGTGGAGACCGCGATGGTTGGGAAGGCAAGATACGGGTGATGCCGGTTGAGCAATTTTTGAAAAATATCCCTTCATTTCTTTGAAGCATAAATTTGCATACAAAGCATACCAAAAACCGCCCGGATAATCAATCCGGACGGCTGTCTTCTATTATCTCCTTCTCCAATCATCACCGGATACGGCGAGTACCATCTTTAACATCCCGTTTCAATCCACTTATATTTGGATTTTCTCCTCCTTCTACTCGTTCTATCGCTGAACTTACTTTTTTTACTAGGCCTATGTATATACGGCGATCTTCTTCTCGCGCAGCGTCGCGGAAGAGATCATTGCTTGCTGCTTGCAAATCCCTCACTATCTCTTCAAAATCATCAATGTCATGTACGGAAAGATTCAGCTCTCTTCGGTTGCGCTCTAATTTACCCACACGTCCTGGTAAATCTCTGTCCATCCCTCCAAGCTCGGACTTAAATCTTTCAAATGCCATTTCTTTTCTCGCATCATACACTTGACTTTCTGAGAGCTCTAATCTTCCCTCTACTATGTTCGCTTGGTCCACTCTTTTTCCAAAGAAATCTTTTCCTTTAAGAAGTTCGGCATCACTTAGCATTCGCTCCCTTGTGAGGCGATCTTCTTCTGGTGTTGGCTTTGACTTTTGCGCTTCCCCGGGCTTATTAGACCTCATCATTTCCCTGTCTTTATCTGAAAGGCCTACCATTTCCTCCGGTGACGGTCTTCCCATATATTTGAGGATTATGAGTTATTTTCCTATAGTACTCTCTCTTAAATGCAATGGGGGGGTGTGGAAAACTAAGATTGTCGCGCTTTACGCACCATGACTGTGAGACAATGTACATCTACACGCGACTACATATCCGTAATGCGGCCGCATTGCAAATATGTAGGTATTTTGTTTCATTCTTTCCTCGCCTCTTTAATTTTTAATGACACTATAAGATCATAAAAAGAAATCTGCGCATACCAAAAACCGCACTCTTTTTCAAGGGTGCGGTTTTTGTTGTTTACAATTTGATGTCGTCGAGATCTGCGCTGGAAGACATGCCTGAGTCCGTGCGAGGCGCTCGTGGGCCGCGTGATCCCTCTGGTTCGTAAATCTTGAGGTTCACACGGGCGTTATTCTTTGCGCCGACAATTCGGAGCAAGGTACGTAGTGCCCGAGCAGTCTGGCCTTCACGCCCAATTACATATCCCATATCTTCTGGATGGATGTGGAGAGTAATGAGCACGCCGCGCTCGTCAACAGTTCGTTCAGTCTTGACGTCCCCAGGGTGATTTACAATCGCCTTGGTAATCATCTCGACGAACTCCTGATCAGTAAAGCGTTCTGCCATATCTGTCGTATAATTTTTTAAAGAATTTCACCGTGCCGTTCGGTTCGACCTTAACCGTAGGCTAATTTCTATGGTATTACTTTTTCTCGGTAGTGTCAACTTTGTGTCCGGTTGTTGCCTTCATTTTTTTCCCTTCCACCATTTTCTGGTCTACAAGGAGATTCCAAACTGTTGCGGTTGGCTTAGCACCTACGCCGAGCCAGTACTTTACACGGTCTTCCTTGAATTTGATTTCCTTTGGTTTGACCATGGGATTATAGGTTCCCAGATTTTCCAAATAATTTCCCCAAGGATCCCGGCGCTTATCAACAACAATAAGCCGATAGCTCGGCTGATGCTTTTTCCCAACGCGCGATAATCGAATGGATAACATAATAGTGTTGAGAGTATAGCAAACCTACTCAAACTCGTCAATGCCTAAATGCCTGCGCCTGGGATCGGACCAGGGACCTAACCCTTATGAAGGGCTCGCTCTACCACTGAGCTACGCAGGCAGACAAATTTATTGTGGACAATATGCCGCGGGACAGAATCGAACTGTCTACGCCTGCCTCTTCAGGGCAGCGCTCTACCAGTGAGCTACCGCGGCATACTATCCATAATTTTAATGAGCAAACTTGGTATAATACTATAATAATGTCTCAACTCCGTCAATCATTTTTCAATAATTATCCCCCTCCCCTTGTGGGAGGGGTGAGGGGAGGGGTCTTCGGACAGTGACGCATGATAGTTTCTCCCACACCATTCATATTCTCCAGAATTTCATTGTTCCAAAAACGGAGAACTGTGAAACCTTGATCCTTCAACCATGAATCTCTTCCGTGATCACTTGCGAGATTTTTTTCTTGCGCATGTTGACCACCATCTAATTCAATAACAAGTTTATTTTCAAAACAAACAAAATCGACAATGTAATGACCGATCGCCGCCTGCCTTCTGAATTTCAATCTCTGCACTTGTCTGCAACGCAAGTATTGCCACAACAGCCGCTCTGCGTTTGTGCTGTTGTTCCTAAGATTTCTTGCCAGTGGAGTCAGTGCGTAATCCATAACCCCCTCCTATCCTCCCCCATAAAGGGGGAGGGACGATTTTAAAATCTGCCGCCGGTCGGATTCCTCGCCAGAGGCGAGTGCGCCTTTGGCGCAGAACCAAAATGCCCGGAGTGGGATTCGAACCCACAACCCTTTTGGGGCAAGGATTTTAAGTCCTCTGCGTAAACCGTTCCGCCATCCGGGCAGGTGCAAAAAGTCTAACACATTATTATTTCAAAATCAAGCCTGCCTCCTTAATGCAAGCTTTGAGGTTTTCCAAAGGCACTCCGGTTTTTTGAGCAAGCTCCTCCGGATCGGCTTTAGCCAAATCATGAAGCATTACATAGCCGGCCTCAATCAACCGTTTTTGCGTTTCAGTCCCCAGCCGTTCAATTATGGTAATCGGGTACAAACGCTTATCATCAATCCATGCCGGAAGCGGCCGTTCGCGCGGATGATCCCAAGAAAGCATGACCATATTTTTGCAATGACCATACTGGATGGAATCGTGCGAGAATCGCGAATTGGTGACCAGCCAGCATTCGTCCACATGCGGACATTTTCCAATTTGCGATCCGTCTACCAAATCCAAAAACCGCGCCCAAGTGGACATTGTATCTTTGATGCTGATATAAATTCCGATTTCATGGCGAAGCTTGCACTCAATCATGGCCGTGCGTCCTTCTTTGGTTGCCAATACATCAATTTCATGAGTTGTGCAAGCGCCTTGCAAAATCGGCGGGAGTTCGGTTTTGTAACCATAAGCCGCGAGCACCCGCGCCACATATTTTTCAAAATCATAGCCAATCGGGCCGAGTTTAATAATTGCCTCGCGCAAATTAAGACGCGCGGCCACTGGCGGATGCTCTTTATTCAAAACCTCTTGCACAATGCCGTAGATTTCTTTGGTGGTCATGCCGTCCCGCGCTTGCGCTTCAACTTCTTTTGCTACCCTTTCGCAAACCTGTACCGGCGCCCCGGCTCTTCCGCATGCCCGTTTTACTTTTTCCAAATTAAGCGGCTCCCGCTCGCCAGTGGATTTAATAATGGTAATAGACATAGCTATAAAATAAGATGAACGGGAATCTTTCCCTCAATCTTCTGCGCTAATTTCGCATCTGCGGTGATCAAACTGCAATGGAAAATGTGGGCCAGCGCTACATACGCCGCATCATAGCCCGAGATATCAAATTCGCGTGCGAGTCGCGGTATTTCTTTTAGAAATTGCTCATCAGTGCCAATCCGTTTGAGTTCAAACCATGACAGCACTTCAATAAATCGCTCAACTGCATGAGTATCAAGATCATGTTTGTATCGCAAAGCATTAACGATCTCATAAAATAAAAGGTCGGGCACGAATATCTCTTCGCGTCCGAACACGTGATCATTGAGAATAGTCATCGCCTCCGGTGCGCCTTCCTCTGGAAGAAACCATTTCAGCACCACTGACGCGTCAACAACTACCATATCTATTTGTGCTGCTCTCGCCAATGACGAAGAACGGCGACAAAATCCCAATTCTTTAATTTTTCGCCGTATTGTCGCTTCCACTGCTCAAGCGCTTGCATCGCGTCAAAACGCCTCTTTGATGAAATAACCTGCCGTTCCGTTTTTAATTGTTCTTTAGTGTATTGCATATACTATTATAATATCAAGCTTGCCTAGAGTATGTCAACACCCCTTAAGCGTTTTCAAAAACTCATCGGATGGAATGGACATGATTCAATAGATATTATGCGGTCCCACATCAATAAAGTCTACCACCCCCGGTTCTGCAAAACGAAAAATCACCCGGAAGCCGTCAACCAGATAAAACGAGAGTGCTCTTCGGTGAATTCCTTACAACTTGTGCGTATGAAGACGTGGATTGCGCGGATTCTCCGCAAACAATTTTGCTTTCTCTACAAAATCTTCTTTTACATGGCGAGGCAACTTTATAAACGACCGCTCAAATCTCGATAACCTCCTGATTATCATATCGAGCGTTACTTGGGCAAATCCGAGATAAACGCATCCATGCTTGCGTATTCTTTGTAATTGCCTGCGGCAATATCAAAATCCGCCGCGGCCAAAAGTTCATCAATGGTCTGGGGTTCGTTGATCATCCGTAGTTGTTCCACATCAATTTCACACATAACCCGCTTGTCCTTTGGTTTTCCACTTACGCACCGAACCGCGGAGAGTGGGATATTAATTGTAGCCCCTTGTGGGTTCATAGTACATTCAGTATACCACGGAGAAAGGGGGTGTCAATATGCATGATTGGAGAAAGAATCCACAATGACGCCATCATAATCAAAAATAATGGTTTTGATCATATTTTGATTCGTGTAAGTTCATCGCGCAAGAACATAATGGTCTCGCGTTTGAGATGAGTGCGCATACGTCGGAATTGATCAGGGGGCATGAGCACATTAAGATCCTGATCAATAATTTTTTGCGTAATATGCTTATCCACGAAATCAATCAGGGTTTGAAAAAATTTACTTACCTCTTTGTTCTTGCGCCGCTCGACAATAACTTCCGCGCGATATCGAAATCCTTGCAGAAAAAAATGATGAATATCGTAGAGATCGCGGCCGGCTATCGCCTCGCGCAGTTCATATCGTTCAATCAGGGCCACCAGCTTGTTGGCGAACATGGTTTCTTTGGTCTGACAGGTTGCGGTGCGATCAATCTCGGATAAATGCTGTGCTTTATAAATGTTGGATTGGGTAGGAGGAAAAGTGGCATCAATCTTGATGGTATTGCGCGCATTTTTCACCGCGGGATAACGCAAAAAATATTGCGGCGCTTTTTTGCTGGCGTCTTTAATCTCCAGACCAAGATCAATAAAGATGTGCTTAAGTACGGCACGTGTCTTATCAATATCTTTTTGCTCTCCAACATAATCAAAATCCAGGTCCACAGAAAAACGATCCAACCACCCGAGCATGGCCGCGCAGGTGCCTCCCTTAAAATACAAAACCGTAGCGAGGGCGGGCGTATCATAAATTCGCGCAAGAAGGCGATAGAGCCAGGCCTTATGTACGGCGTCGTTGGGGTTGGGAAGAATCATAAGGCGAGGGGATTACGGGATATCCTATTGTTTTTTGAAGCTTGCGCACTTTTTGCCAATCAATATGTTGCGCTCCGTCAAAATACGCATGCGGGTTAAAATATAGCATATCGGCGACCGCGCGCTCTGGCGTGGCAGTCTGCACATCGTCTTGCGTGATAATCCCAGCCGGATTATAAAGATAGCGATCATTCAATTTTCTGCAACGATAACGATGCGCGCCAATGGAAAACTGTTTGGAGATATCGGAAACCAGAGTAATGGCCGAAATCTTCTGCTGAATCGCACCGTGGGTGGCAAGCACGGTCTCGGTGCTCACATAAGCAAAGCGATGGAGCGCCTTTATGCCCAAAAGCCAGGGATTCAACTCATCAATGGGTTTAAGCGCGTACATTCCTTTGTGGATACGAAAAAACAGCCCTTTTTTAGTATACCGAGACAGGGTAGTGTATAAGGTATTGGAATCGCGTATGTGCCAAAGCGAGGCCAAGTTGCTGGTATGCAACACGGTTTGGCCAAAGCGAGCTAGCCTGGCCAGGCGCCCCGCATACGCTCCTCCCTTAGAGAGTTGGTCGGGTTTTTGTGGTTTATGCATCCTGTACATATATGTACAGGATAACCTATCGCCTCTGGGGTGTCAAATACTGTAATTATTGTTCATTTTTTAATCTTTTCAAAGCTTTCAAAAACTCCTCGCAGGGCAAGGTGTTGAGCACATCTTTCGCAGTAGCCCAGCCGCGGCGGGCTTGGGCTATACCGAAGTCCAACCATTTAAAGTGCGCGGCGGCATGCGCGTCCGAATCAATTACCAGTTTTGCGCCGGCCTCTACCGCTTCGCGAATATGTAAATCTTTAAGATCTAAGCGTTCTGGCGCAGCGTTCACCTCAAGAGCGACGCCATATTGCACTGCGGCGCGGATTATTTTGTTCATATTAACTGCATATGGTTCGCGTTTTTGGATCTTACGGCCAGTGGGATGAAATAAAATGTTCACGAACGGATTTTTCATAGCGCGGATAATACGCTCAGTTTGCGCGCGCTCAGATAAATTAAAATGCGAGTGCACGGCCACTGCTACAATATCTAATTTTTTCAGCGCAGAATCCGCAAGATCAAGTTTGCCATCTTTCAAGATATTGCATTCCGTGCCTTTCAAAACTTGTAGCGTGTAGCGTGTAGCGTGTAGCTTTTTGTTAATCCTGTCTATCTCTTTTCTCTGTTGCAACAACCGCTTTTCATCCAATCCCCGCGTCATAGCTAACCCTTTGGTGTGATCAGTAATGGCAATGTACTCAAGGCCAGCCGTTGCCGCAGCTTTGGACATCGCTTCAATAGTATCATGCCCATCAGTCCAATTGCTTTGCACTTGCAAATCTCCGCGCAATGAACCATACGGAATAAGTTTTGGTAATTTTCCTGCGCGCGCGGCTTCTATTTCGCCCGAGGCAGTGCGAAGCTCCGGCGGCATCCACTCCATCCCCAGTGCCTTGTATACCTCCTCCTCTGTCCTCCCCGCCACTGGTGTTTTAATGTTTTTATGTTTTAATGCTTTAATGGCAAATACGCCGTATTCCGAAAGTTTCAACCCTTTCTTAATCGCAATTTTTCGCACCTCCACATTATGCTCTTTAGAACCGGTAAAATACTGAAGCGCCGCGCCATAAACATTTTCCGGAAGCACGCGCACATCTGCTTGTATGCTATCTTTTAACCGCACCATGGATTTGGTCAGTCCGTGCGCCAGCACCTCGGAAACTTCCGGCATATTTACAAAAGTATCCATAAGTTTGGAAGCTGAGCTTCCGTCGCGACGGAAGCTCAGCTTCCCCATATCCTTTACACTTACCAAAATATCAATGTCACCAATTGTCTCTTGTCTGCGCCGATATGAACCGGCAGTCGTCACATGTCTAACGCCCGGCACGCGCCGCAGACGTTCTTCCATAGCGCGCACGAGCGAATCAATAGAGCCCAGCAAAAAGCGGCCGGTGCCTTTTTTCAAAAACTCAATGCCTTTTAAAATTTTCCGCTCGGATTTTTCGCCAAAATGCGCAAGCTTATCAATTTTATGTTCGCGCGCCGCTTGTTCCAGCCCTTTTAAATCTTTGATCTTTAATTTTCTATACAACGTCTTAATAGATTTTGGTCCCAGCCCCCCAATTCCCATCAGCTCATCAAGTTTGATTGGAAATTTTTTCTTCAGCCGTTCATACTCCGGAAACGTGCCTTTTTTCAACAGCAATTCAATATGCGCCGCGATTCCTTCTCCCACATTCGGTATGGTGTGCAATGCTTTTATTCCACCTTCCGTATATATATCCGTAACTTCGCGATCAAGCGCCTCAATAGACATCGCAACTCTTTCATACGCCCGCGGCTTAAACTCCACATCCTCCATTTCATAGAGCACGGCCATCTCATTTAGCACACGTGCGATATCGTGATTAGATAAGTGCCTCATAGTCAAACATTATATCATATTTGACAGCTCTACAATGCTATCGTAAGGTGAAATTACGGCAAATACGAGGAGAAAAATGAAACAAGAAGAAAACGGCAAACCGCCGCTTCGCCTGCTCCAAATCACCGGACCACATGAGGTTCGCCACCCTCATATGTTTCACTTTCGCCTTTTTTTCAGCAACCAGATGGTACTAAATATCCAGATCATCGTCGAGGTGGTTGCTCCCTGGCTCCAAGCAATACCGCTCCTTTTTTCAATCCGCCTGCGCCACGGCAAGCGCGGCAAGATCATCTGCGCGGTACGTCGGCGCGACGACTCAACACATCCGGTTGGCGACTATGAGTTCTGGTACGGTCGCCGCCCAATTTCGCAAGCCGGACTGTTGCGCTACTTGCACCTTTCAGAGGCAAACCTGCGCACTTGTTGGGTCAGGCGTGCCTGTCCGTTCATCGCGCCGCATGTTCTGGAATCGCTTCAGCTCATCATGGGACAGCTTGCCCGCGGCAATATGCTACTGCGCAAAATAGGAGGATAGGCGTGATGTTCATCATCGCGTCTGTTTTTTTAACATGTACAAAAAGGGGGCGTCTCTAAATTCGCGCGCAAAATTTAGAAACGTCCCCTTTTTGATATTCCACAATGCGGGTAGGCGGAATCGCCGCTCCGACTTTGTCGGAGCGAGCCTCGCCTGTCTCGCCCAGCCATTTCATGGCTGTGGCGGACAAGGCGGGAACCCCTCACGAAAATATTTTTTAAGTTTTCTTCTTCCAGCACCGCTCTTCCAATACCGTTCTCTCATCTTAGCAGCCTGCTCAGTAGTACATCTTTCTGTATAGAGGATTACCAATGGTCGTCTATTTCTTGTTGCGTCCACCCTACCTTTATTATGATCTATTAAACGAGCATTCATATCTCCTGAATAACCAGTATAGGTCCCCTGATCCTTAAGACTGCGGAGGATGTAAACAAAAAACATAATGGTATGCGGGCCGCCTCGCCCGCCACTCTATGGCGAGGCGGGCGAGCCTCGCATTTTTGCTTTGCAAAAATGCGGGTAGGCGGAATCGAACCGCCGTTATCTGATTGGCAACCAGATGTTCTACCATTGAACCATACCCGCGTTGCATAACCCCTCCCAACCTCCCCTTATCTTAAGGGGAGGAAAATATGGAAGCGAGCGTTTTTATCCTATCTTATTTACCCACCTTGTGCAAGGTCTGCCTCACGGTGTATACTTAATACAATTATGCCAAAGATTCGCAAAGCTATTATTCCGGTCGCCGGGCTTGGCACTCGCTTTTTGCCAGCAACCAAGGCTCAGCCAAAGGAAATGCTTCCGATTGTTGATAAACCAATTATACAATATATAGTAGAAGAGGCAGTGGCCGCGGGAATTGAAGAAGTTATTTTCGTAACCTCAATTGGCAAGCGCGCGCTGGAAGACCATTTTGACCGCAACTTTGAACTGGAATATCGGCTGGAACAAAAAAAGAAGCTCAAAGAGCTTGAGATTGTTGCGCAAATTGGCAAACTGGCTAAATTCGCCTTTGTCCGCCAAGCAAAACCGCTCGGGGACGGCCATGCTGTTCTTTCCGCGCTTCCTTTTATAGGAGAGGGTGAACCGGTTGCTGTGCTTTTTGGTGATGACCTCGTGGTTGGCAAAAAACCGGCGCTATCCGAACTTATCGCGGTATATAATCGCTACAATGATCCGGTTATAGCGCTCAAAGAAGTGCCGCATAGTGAAGTAACGCGCTTCGGAGTTATTGATGGTAAAAAAGTAAACGGCAATGTTTGGGAAATACGCAAATTCTTGGAAAAACCATCGGTCGCGCAAGCGCCTTCTAATCTGGCAGTAGTAGGCAAGTATATTCTCACGCCTGATATTTTGCATATGCTTAACACAACTAAACCGGGCAAAGATGGAGAAATTCGCATTGCCAATGCTTTTGAATCCTATATCAAAGCCGGCCGCTCGCTTTATGGCGCAGTGCTAACTGGGCGATGGTATGATTGCGGAAATAAATTGGGATTTTTAACCGCGCAAGTTGAGCTGGGACTGACGCATCCGGAATTAAACGGACCATTTAGGAATTACCTTAAAAAGCTGAAAATATGATTGAAAACCAGAATGACTAAATCCGAATGACGAATCAATGCTCAAATTATTTAATGCAGTAAAATTGGCATTTCATTCGTCATTAGTCATTCGTGTTTCGTCATTCTAAACATTGTTTATGCGAAAACACGTTTCCATAAAATTATCTTTCATAATTGGCCTTATTTTACTACTAGGTCTCACCGGTCTTCGCTGTCGCAAAGGGCCTACGGCACAGGAAGCGGCGGCCACGCGTCCAGTAACAATAAAATGGTGGCGAGTTTTTGATGATGAGGCCGCGGTGCGTCCGATTACTGAGGCCTATCGCGCTCTTCATCCTAATGTTACGATTGAATATCGCAAACTGCGCTTTGAAGAATATGAACAGGAACTTCTTGAGGCACTGGCGGAAGACCGCGGACCGGATATTGTAAGTTTGCACAATACTTGGCTGAGAAAATATCAATCCAAGATTGCCTCGCTTCCGGCAACCTTAACTATTCCGTTTCAAGAAATCACCGGTACGCTTAAAAAAGAAGTGGTAATCAACTTGAAAACAGCGCCAACTCTTTCCACTCGCGCGCTTAAAGAAAATTTTGTAGACGCGGTTGTAAAAGATGTACTGGTTGAAGTTGCGGACGACAAGGGTCAGATAAAGGAACAGATCTACGGGTTGCCTCTCGCGCTTGATACCATGGTACTTTATTCCAATCGCGATATACTCAATCTCGCCGGAATTCCAGAGCCGCCAAAAACCTGGTCTGAATTTCAAGGCGCGATACGAAAACTTACCAAACTTGACGCGCAAGGAAAAATCTTGCAATCCGGAGCTTCAATCGGTTCTTCACGCAATGTGGAACGCTCAGCTGATATCTTGTCGCTTCTGATGATGCAAAATGGCGCGGACATGATTGACGCCTCCGGGTCGGCGGCATTTCACAAAATTCCTCCAGCTTTTAGGGGGCGAGCAGTATCTCCGGCAGAAGAAGCCATTGTGTTTTATACTGATTTTGCCAATCCTCAAAAAGAAACCTATACCTGGTCGCCCCAAGAGCCAAGTTCATTTGAAGCATTCGTTTCCGGCCGTACGGCAATGTTTTTTGGCTATGCATATCATTTGCCGTTTCTTCGCGCCAGAGCTGGGCGCCTGAATCTTGTTATATCTCCCGCGCCGCAAATTGAAGGTAATCCGGAAGTTAATTTTGCAAATTATTGGGTAGAGACAGTTTCCCGCAAAAGCCAAAACCAAAACTGGGCTTGGGATTTTATCCAGTTTGCCAGCTCGCCAAGAAATGTGGGCTCCTATCTTGCCGCAACTTCAAAACCAACTGCTTTGCGTTCCCTTATTGCTGGACAAGTTGAGCAAGAAGATGTCGGCGTGTTTGCCGGGGAAGTCTTGACTGCAAAAAGTTGGTACCGCGGCGGTAACGCGCGTGAAGCCGAGGCCGCGCTTTTGGACGCGATTGACGCAACTCTTGGCGGAGCTGATCCGCGGCAAGTCCTAAATATCGCGGCTCAAAGAGTTAATCAGACGTTGAGATAATATGAATGCAAAATGTAAAATGCAAAATGTAAAATGGACTTGGTTTTTAGCGGCATTTTTAATTTTCAATTTTACATTTTACATTCCAACTGCCCAGGCCCAAGGCGGGCTTCTTCCCACTCCGGGAGAAACTTGTCCGAATGATGAATGCCGCAAACAAATCTGCCCGCAATCGCCAGTGGCGCGCACCTGCGTAAGTGGCAAGTGCGTAACGGTTGACCCAAAAGGAAGTGTTGCAACTGAAACCCTTCCTTGCAACTATACGCTTGATGATTTTGTACTGGTCGGCATTAATCTTTCCAATGTTATATTTGGCATTACCGGCTCGCTGATGCTTTTATTCTTTGCCTATGGCGGGTATCAATACTTGACTTCCATGGGCAACCCCGAAGGCCTGCAAGCCGCGAAAAAAACTTTGACCGCGGCCTTGATTGGGGTTATACTTATCCTAGGCGCGACCCTGTTTGTGCGCTTTATCGCGGCTCTGGTAGGAGTTAATATCGGCGTGCCAGCAGGCGGTGGCTTGCCAAAGATTGAGGTGAGATAATTGAATACTGAATTATGAATCAGGAATTAGGAATTAGTGTAAAGATAAAGCGCATTGTTGGTAGTCGCCGGTCTTTAGCCGGCGGCTTGTAACCATATGAAAACTTTCTCCACATTAAAATCCAAAGAACAAAAAGCCGTTGCAACATTTACGCGCCTTCTGCGTGAAGCGCTCCGCGATAATCTTATAGAGGTCAAGCTGTTTGGATCACGGGTGCGAGGGGCCGCACGCCATGATTCCGACATTGATATACTCGTAGTGGTTCACCAATGGAATACGACCATTGACGATACCATTTATGATCTGGTTGCGCATACCTTGGAAAAATTGGGAGTGTATCTTTCAGTAAAAGTATTCCCTCAGGAAGAATACGAACGCTTACGACATATCCCCACCGTATTTTTCCAGTTGGTCAGCCGGGATGCCATACCAATATGACCAATCCACTACAACCGTCTCCTAAAGAAATCGCGGCGCATCTCATTCAAGCGCGCGAGCGTGTTCATTCGGCAGAACTTTTAGCGAAGGCGGGACAATTGCGTGACGCAATGTCAAGAGCATATTACGCCTTTTTTGATGCCACAACCGCCGCGCTTCTCTCCCGAGGATACATCGCAAAAACGCATCAAGGATTAGTAACGCTTTTCAATCGAGAATTTATTGTCTCCGGTATCTTTGAACGCGGAATGCTGCGACATCTGGCACAAGCAAAGGAGGCGCGAGAAGAAGCTGACTACGAAACCTACAAGACATACACTCCGGAACAAGTGGCGCATGCGATTAGCGCCGCAGAAGAATTTATTGCGAAGGAGGTATAATTGAATCAGGAATTAGGAATTAGTGTAAAGATAAAGCGCATTGTTGGTAGTCGCCGGTCTTTAGCCGGCGGCTTGTAACAGAATTATGAATAAAGATACGAAAAAGAAAATCCAAGAAATTACCAAAAAAATCGTCAAAGAATACAAGCCGGAAAAAATCATCCTTTTCGGTTCTTACGCTTGGGGAGTACCGCACGAAGACAGCGATGTGGATTTGTTAATCGTTAAAAATACGACTCGACCACCACGTAAACGGATAGAGAAAATAGACCGCCTTTTTATGCGCAGAGATATTCCTATGGATTTTTTGGTATACACCCCAAAAGAGCTTAGAGAAAAAATCTCCCTTGATAGAAATCTTTTTCTTGAGGACATTGTTAAAAACGGAATTACACTGTATGCCAGTAACTAAATATGTGGCGCGCTGGCTTGCGCGCGCAGAAGAAGATCTGCAGGTCGCCGAACTCCTTATCAAAGAAAACAGCTCCGCCAATACAATCTGTTTGCATTCACACCAAGCCGTTGAAAAATATCTCAAGGGCTTTCTAGCACATCATGAAAAACATATACGCAAAATCCACGAGCTTGATCTCCTTGTCATAGAGTGCGCAAAGATTGATCCATCCTTTGAAGTGTTGCATGGTGATGCAATATCACTTAATGCATTTTACACTCCTGCGCGATACCCCGCTGATATGCCGGAGTTTACCATGAAGGACGCGAAAACGGCATATGCGGCCGCACGGCGAATTGAAAATTTTGTGTTGCCAAAATTTTGACCGCGGCGTTTATTGGGGCTATAATTGAATACTGAATTATGAATCAGGAATTAGGAATTAAGGGTCAAAAAGGAGTGGTAGGCGCAGGTCTTCAGCCTGCGTACCATGATAAGGAGCGCAAGCTAAAGCTTGCGGCTACTATTGTATTTTTCATAATTCTTAATTCATTATTCATAATTCCTTCAACAGTGCCCCAAGCGCAGGCCCAATGTGCATGTAATTGTTCAGGTGGCAGTGGATGCTTTTCCTCTGCAGCACAAGCAAGTGCAACAGAATGCATTGATTATTGCAACGATATCCCTGGCTGTACAGGTTCTTGTGCTCCTCCTGGAACTGGTTGTTGTGTACAAACAGGCAATTGTGTTCCCCCCACTTCAGGTACTCTTTGCGCTCCCGGATTTACTTATAACGCGGAGAGTTGTACATCTACAACACTGCAAACTCAATGTGCATTTGGCAGCACAGGCGGAGGCTGTGTTGATGATGGTGATTGTTCAGGTACGAGTAAATGCATAGGTGGTACATGTACTACTCCCACCCCCACCCCCACCACCGCTGTTGAGCTTCCCAATCCCCTTGGTGAAACCGACATCCCGACCATTATCGGCAAAATGATTAAGGTCTTTACCGGCGGCGCTGGCTCAATTGCGCTTTTGATGTTTATCTATGGCGGATTTCAATGGTTGACAGCCGCGGGCAACCCTGAGAAAATAAAGAAAGGACGCGACATTATTGTCTGGTCAATTTTGGGAATAATTATAATGTTTGGCTCCTACATTATTGCGAATTACATCATTAGCGCAATTACCGGCGCGACGTTGTGAGAGAATTGATATATTGTTAGATTGTTATATTGCTATATTGACATGGAGGATAAAAAATACTTGAAACTCAATGACTTGAACTCGTATCGGATTGCTCTTGATCTTTCTAACTATGTTTGGAAGATTGTGGTACAATGGGATAACTTCGCAAAACATACCGTAGGACAGCAATTTGTAAGGGCAGTAGATTCAATATCAGCAAACATTGCGGAGGGGTTCGCGCGATACTTTAAGAAAGACAAAATACTGTTTTATCGCTACTCATTCGGATCAATGAAAGAGTCGCTGGATTGGAATGAAAAGGCAAAGGTGCGCGGGTTGCTTAAGGACAACGAGTATCAGCATATCTTAAATGAACTCCAGTGTCTGCCTCAAGAGTTAAATCACCTCATCAGCTTCACCAATGAAAAACTCAAAAAGTAATCCCCAATATAACAATATATCAATATTACAATATATCAATATAACAGTATAGCCATATAACAATATAACAGTATATTCCAACGAAGGGAGGTGATATGCAATGAAAAGCATGCATATAAAGAAGTGGGTGAAGCGAGGCGCGGTGGCCGCGCTTTGGGCTCTTCCTTTTGCCGCTGCGGCAGTGGAAATTACACCGACCGAACTTGGGATTGAGTTCGGAACTGCTACCGGACTTGGCACAAGGGATATTCGTACCACAATTGCCTCAATCATTAACGTGGCTCTTGGACTTCTTGGTATTGTTGCCGTCGTTATTATCCTTGCTGGAGGTTTTACTTGGATGACTGCCGCGGGAAACGAGGAAAAAGTTGATAAGGCAAAGAAAATGATCTTTGCCGGTATTATCGGTTTGGCAATCATTCTTTCTGCCTACGCAATCTCAAGGTTTGTAATTGAAAGTCTTGTTACCGCAACTACTGGAGTATAGATTCAACTGAGCCGGCTCAGTTGAACCCCCGCATTTGAACGTAGCGCGGGGGCCCGTCTAAATTTAATGTAGTCGCCGCTCTTTAGGCGGCGCAATGCCCGCGCAGGCTAAAGACCTGCGGCTACACAGTAAATTTATGCAGGCTACCGCGCTACTAAACATAAAATTATGCATTCTAAACTCAAATACTTTTTATTCTACATTCTGCATTCTGCATTCTTCATTTCTCCTGCCTCTGCCGTCGCGCCTGCCACTCCAACTGCTGCAGAAGAAGTTAAAGCAGGTCTTCTCAAAACCGCGGAAAAAGCCGGATTAACACGCGCAGGGGCAACAGCAAGACAACCGGCTGAAGTTGCTGGAGAGCTTGTGGGCTATCTTTTAAGTTTTGTGGGCGTTATCTTTTTTGCTTTGGCGATTTATGGCGGAATTATATGGATGACCGCGCGGGGCAATGAAGAAAAAGTAAAAAAAGCGCAAGAACTTATTAAAGACGCCACCATCGGCCTGATTGTGGTCTTTCTTTCCTATACCATAACAAACTTCATTGTTACCCGACTCTTGCTACAAGTGCAATAAATATGTTGATTGCCAACAATACCACTGCGCCACCGTCAACCGGATTACAAAGAGCAGGGTTTTTTGTTACTAAATTTGGAGAAAAAGCCGGATTTGGTGGAGCGCCTCAAGCTCCGGAGGTTATTATTGGCAAGATTATTCAGGGCGCCATGATTATGATTGGCGTGATTTTTGGCATTCTTGTTATTTACGGTGGATATCTTTGGATGACTGCGCGGGGAAATGAGGAGCAGGTAAAAAAATCAATTGGTATTTTGACCACCGCAACTATTGGATTCATCGTTGTTGTCGGCGCTTACGCGATTACAAGCTACATTGTCAGCACGGTAATTTTGGCCTCATATCAGTAATATGAACCAGGAATCAGGAATCCCCGCACCATCCCGCCAAGGCGGGAGGCGCGGGGCAGGCAGGAATTATAAATGGAAGCTGAGCTTCCGTAGTTACAGAAGCTCAGCTTCCCGATATTTCAAATTCATTATTCTTGCGGCAATCATATTCATTGCCGCATTTCCAGCGCCTGCCGTGCATGCCACACATATGCCGGGTGAGGAACATTCCCCGGCATTTGAAACAGGCAAAGGTGCAGTGCTTCAAAAACTGCTCAAAGCCGGCGGCGGAGAACTAGCCCCACTTGGAACCGGAGAAACAGACTTAGCAATTTTTACCGGCAATATTGTAAATGCCGCGCTCCTGCTTATCGGAGTTATTTTTTTCGCCCTGACCTTGTATGGCGGTGCGCTGTACTTAACCGCTAGCGGCAATGAAGAGCAGGTAAAAAAAGCCAAACACACAATTGTCCGCGCCGCAATTGGAATTTTAATTGTGCTTTTTGCCGCCTCAATTACTCGTTTTGTTACTGGCTATGTGGCGCGGCCAGTAACGCCTCCTTCAGAAGGAGGAGCCATACCTACTGAGGTAGAACCCAGCCCATTTTATACCTGTCCTGACGGATATGGACTAGTAGTTGATCGGGGCAGTGGCTGGAGTGCTTTGGAAATATGGGATTATGATGCAAAATGTGTGCTCATTGGCCAATAGCAGATATGCCCCAAACCCCTACTGAGATATTTTTGGAAAAAGCCGGATATGTATCGGGCGAAGGTAAGGATATCAGATCCATTTTTGCCGGTCTTGTATCAGTCGCGCTTTCGTTTGTGGGCGTGATTTTTTTTCTGGTGATTCTTTACGGCGGATATCTTTGGCTCACTGCTGGCGGCAATGAAGAACAAGTAAAAAAAGCGCGCACCTATATTTTGAGAGCAATAGTTGGCTTTGCGATTACCCTTTTGGCCTTAATTATTACCCGCACAGTTGCCGAAATTCTGACCAGTAGCACTACTCTATGAAACAAGTCCCAAAATTAATTTTAATAACAATTCTGGCTTTTGGCTTTTTGCTTCTGGCTTCTTTGCCTGTCTTGGCTGATGAGCCGCCACCCCCCAATCCTGATCCCTGCGCGGCATCTCTTGATCCAATTGTCTGCCGCGCCAAAACTCTTTTTGGTCCATCAGCTACTGATGATGCGATTGGCGGATTGGGAAGCGCACCCAACCCGATTGCCACGCGCATTGGCGTTTTGGCCAATACTGCATTTTTGCTTGCCGGCCTTGCTTTCTTAATTTTCACAGTTTATTCCGGAATTCAATGGATGATGGCTGGCGGCAATGAAGAAACCGTAAAAAAAGCGCGCACGCGCATAGTGCGGGCAACCATTGGCCTGGCCATTATGCTGGGCTCTTGGATTATCACCAACTTCATTTTAAATGTCGCATTTAAGCCCAGCGGTCCCTCACGCGGAGGATTGGAATATGGGCCGTTTAGATTGGAACAAAGGTAGGGGTAATGTAAAATTAAAAATTTAAAATGTAAAATGGAAGAAAAGGAAATACATCAACGCCTTAAAAGATTTGCAATTGATACAATACGACTTTCACAAAAATTGCTTCGCATACCCGGTGCTTTCCGAATTGCCAACCAACTAGTTGGTTCTGGCACATCACCGGCCGCTAATGCGCGTGAAGCTGCTAGCGCGCGATCTAAACCGGAATTTGTCAGTTGTATGGGCATTGCTCTTAAGGAATTGCGTGAAACCGAGCTTTGGCTTGAAATTCTGATTGAACTCGCTTGGATTGACAGGAAAACAGTTGAGATGCTTTTGCAGGAATGCCGAGAACTTGGTAAGATACTAGCAAGAATCATCCTTAATGCTAAAGCAAACATGTGAAGAATACAAAATTGAAAATTAAAAATGCAAAGTATTTAGCATTTATTTTTGTAATTTCATTTTTCATTTTTCATTTTACATTTTTAATTCCCACTGCCCACGCGCAAATCTCCCCAGGTCTGCAAGAAGGCATTCGCGGCACTGCTCAACAAGCCGCGGTAGTTGGGTTGGGAGAAAGCGCGCTTGCGGCAGTAGATATTCGCGTGTATGTTTTGAAAATTACGCGTTGGTCTTTGGGCTTTGTCGGCTTGATTCTGATTGTTTATCTTGTCTATGGCGGAGTAATATACATGACTTCGCAAGGAAATGACGAAAAAATCGGCACCGCAAAAAAAATTATTACCCGCGCCGCGGTCGGCACGACAATTATTTGGACTTCCTATAGTATCGCGTTTTTTGTAACACGCGGTTTGCTCAATTCCATTCGTGAGCAATTTGCAAGCCAGGTGCAAAGCTGTGCAACTTCTGGCGAAGCTATTGGGCGAGCAACCTGTTGCAATGAATGGAATGCCTATCAAAATACTCAACTTCAGACTGGGCCTTTCGGAGTGGGGGGTTCAGCCACAGAAGAAGATGTCAATAATGCCTATGACAAATGGCAAGAGTGCCAAGAAAAAGCTACTGACGCAGTTGGTCGGGACAGCAATATCTTTGACTAATCTCCCTCACCAAACCTACAATCCCCCTCTCCCTTAGGGAGAGGGTTGGGTGAGGGGCAACCGTTCCAACACCATCACTGATATTCTTCCAAACTCCTGAGACTCAACCCTCTTCCACCCATTATCCCAAAACCAGGCCGGCACTAGATTGCGGCCAATCGGATCAATCCCGCCGGTTACCAAAAATACGTGATTATATCCGCGCGTTATGTCCCGCAGCCGCGGGACATTTTCTTTTGTATTAAGCGAGATCCAATTTGTCTTTACAATACGTGTATCGCGATCATCTTGATCATCGCGCGGATAAAAGCCGACCACTGGCAATGAACCCTTGTAATATCGTTCAAACGGCAAAATCTCACTATGCGGATTTATTAACACAAGACACTCATTTTTAATTTTACATTTTACATTTTGCATTTGCTCTACCCACCCTGTCAATTTATCCCACTCACGATGCCCAATTTTTACAAGTGATGGTAAATCCGGAAAAATCAACGCGAGCATGAGTAGGTAGAAGGTAGTATGTAGTAAGTAGAATTGTCTTAAAGTAAATTTACCTTTTATTCGCTCAACAAAATTGGCAAACCCGATTCCCAGCAACAAATACAATGCCGGCGCTACTGCAATAAAGTAACGCGGGATGGCATTTGAAAACGCAAAACCAATAAGAAGTGGAACAAGTAGCCATGAAAATAGCAATCGTACCCCCCTCACCCTACCCTCTCCCTCAGGGAGAGGAGTTGGGGTGAAGGCACTACGCAATGCAAACCAAAGTAGCCCCACAATCACCACACTTAAAAGTGTTACAATAAAAGCATTATCCTGCCCAAACACCAAAAACATTTCAAGGATTGAAAGAAAAAAATTCTTATCAGGCGGAAGATAAAAAAAATATCCTTGTGATATTGGCGTAATAATTTTGAGTTTAATAAAATTAACAGCCCAGGGCAGGAATTGGAGCACTAAAAGTGCTCCAAGAATTATGAATCTAGAATTATGAATTATGAATTGTTTAATGTTGAATTGCGATTGCCACAAAAGGTAAATTAATAATGCGGCGATAATCATCCAAGCAGTGATATGCGTCCAGATAAGTAGGAGTAGAACTAAGAAAAGAGGAACAAATTTCGTCACTGAGTGATGGGCACCCTTATCACTCAGTGACGGATTCGCCTGATATGCTGTCTTTAATCTTAAATCTTTAATCTGTAATCTAACGAACAACCAAACCGCAAGCAATGCTAAAAACAAATACAGCGTATACATCCGCGTTTCGGTTGCGTAATAAACCTGGAATGTGGAAATTGCAAGAAGAAATGCCGCAAAAAGTCCGGCCACTCGTCCCTCACCCTGCCCTCTCCCTTGGGGAGAGGGTGATTGAGCGGAAGCGAGATCGGGTGAGGGGGTTTGGGCGAGAGGAGTAAAAAGCCGCACGCCCAGCACATATACCATCGGAATGCTTGCCATGCCAAAAATCATGGAAAGCGCGCGCACCGCAAGCTCTCCGCTTCCGAAAAGTTTCATCCAAAAATGAAGCAGAATAAAATATAACGGCGGATTATTTTCAAACTGCAAATAATGAAGCATCTGTTTAAGCGGCATTTCTGCAAAATGCACGGAAAATGCCTCATCAAACCAAAGCGAACCTCTTTGAGATAAAATAAAGAGACGCAAAAAAAGGCCAAGAAGAATAATGCCGATTAAAATTAGTTTATGTTGTCGCATAAATCCGAAGCCCGAATGACTAATGACGAATGAAGCCCTAATGTTTTAATGCATTCAATAATTTAGGCATTGATTCGTCATTCGGATTTCGTCACTCGTCATTTAAGATAACTTTAATCGTACCACTGTCACGAAGAATTCCGCAATATCTCTTATTCCCAATTTTGATTTTCCGTGCCGGCGATCATTAAACACAATGGGAATTTCCGCAATTTTAAATCCCGCGCGCTGGGCTTTGTACAGCATTTCTTCCTGAAACGCATACCCAGTGCTTGATATGCGTGAAAGATCAATTATTTCCAGCACTCGCCGGCGATACGCGCGAAAACCAGAGGTTACATCGCGCGCCGAAATATCAAGTACGCGCCGGGAAAACTCCATTGCCGCCCGGCTCATAAATGTCCGCCATGGCCCCCAGCCGATAATCTCTCCCCCAGAAATTCTACGGGAACCGATTACCAAATCCTTGCCCTGCACAATTTCGGAAATCATTTTTGGAAGCAATTGCGGATCATGCGAAAAATCCGCATCCATGGTAATGGTCACTGTCGCACCATGTTGCACGGCCAAAGTTAGTCCGTCGCGCAAAGCACTGCCCAGGCCGAGTTTTTTAGGACGCAAAATAAGCGTAACCGGAAAACGCTTGCGCAGAGCGCGCACCACCTCAAGCGTGCCGTCATTTGAAGAATCATCAACTACAATTACTTCCAATTCGGAAATATTCAGCGCAAAAATTTGCTTCACGAGCTTTTTGATATTTGCTCGCTCGTTGTAAGTAGGAATAATAACAGCGACCTTCATGCCCCAAGCTTTCTTTTAAAATAATCCACCCACGGAATCTGAGATGGATCAAGATTATTTTGCATCGCTAGATAAAAAGAGAGAAAACTGCCAAAGGAAAGAGCTTCTAATGCCTGTAATAAGCGGTTGTTCCCGCGTGGCGCCCATGCATAGGCGGGGATGTGCTGTTTTTGCAGTACCTCACGGGAAATTGGATAGCGTTTGGCCACGCGCGGATGATAAAGATTGGATTCCAGAAAAAGCCCGGCCAGATTTCGCGAATTGGTTTTAGGAAAAGTCAACCCTTCCATTAAATGATGGTTCGCCTCCGGAAGCGGGAATGACACGGCAAATTGTTTTGCGCTCTCATTGATCTGGTTGGCCATGGTATGCGCATTTCCAATCAAATGCTGCGAGGCAAAAATCAAAACCCCGCGATTTTTTAATTTTTCCGCCATTTGTTTTGCAGGGTTTTTTGTTGTAGGTGCGAATGAACCAAACAACCGATTGTAGTCGCAGCTCTTTAGGCTGCGCGCAATATCGCCGGCTAAAGACCGGCGGCTACCAAAAACACCTGCTGAACACAGCATCGCCAGCATTCCGATCATCGTATACCCCGTACCCAGCCGTGGCTGGCCTGAAGGATTGTGTGTAGGCACAAAAACGTAGCGCGGCACTTTATGTGCCGCAAGCCACTTGCCAAGCGTTCCACCTGTAGTAATTCCCATTATTTTCCCACCTCGTTTTTTTGCCTCTTGAGCCGCCGCCAAAGTTTCTTCGGTGCCGCCGGAATAACTAGCGACAATAACCAAAGTATCACGATTGACGTATTCCGGCAGATTGTAATGATTAACCACTTCCATCGGCACGCGCAATTCTTTCTCGTAAATACTTTTGATCATGTAGCCGCCCAGCGTTGACCCTCCCATGCCGGCAATTACAACATTTTTCACCTTGTGGTAAGATGCTGGGAATTTTATCTGAGTTGTCTCTGCCCAGGCCTGCTGACACTGCTTGGGAAGCGCGATAATTGACTCCAGCACTTTATGCTTATCGTATTTTTTAAAATGTTCCGGGTTGTCTAACATGTGCATAGTCATACAGTATAACATATTGCGGGAAAACAGAAAACGAGGCCTTTTGGCCTCGTTTCTTTCTCAACAATGGGGTGCCTATCGGGATTCGAACCCGAACTAAAGCCTCCACAGGGCTCTGTGCTGCCATTACACCATAGGCACCCCACTATTGAGAAATTCACAGTTCTATCTGCCCCGCACCTTCTCTGCCCCCAGCACGAGTCGAACGTACATCAATGCCTTAGAAGAGCACTGCTCTATCCATTGAGCTATGGGGGCGCAGAAGGTGCGGGGTCCATTGAAAGCCGACGCTCCACATGCTCCGACCACCGCGTCGGAGGTCGGCTCCCCGACCATAAAGTGCTTCGGGGCTACAGGGGCGAAGTTGACTATAAACTATCATAAATTTTTACAAAAGTCAATCCTCTGCTCTTTGCCGTGCATGAAATGCCTTGTGCACCTCGCGAAGCTGGGTGTCGGTAACATGAGTGTAGATTTGGGTGGTGGTAATGGAGGAATGGCCAAGCAAAGCTTGCACACTGCGAATATCGGCGCCATTGCGCAAAAGGTCAGTAGCGAATGTGTGTCGGAGGGTGTGCGGGGAAATGCGTTTGGTAATTCCCGCGGCTTTGGCATACTTCTCCACAATTCTTTGTATTGAACGCGGCGTAAGCGCGCCGCCTTCTCCGCTTTTGAGACGGGCTTTATCATGGCGGACAAACAAATATGGCGCCATATCACCGCGCGCGTCCAAATATTTTTTAAGCCACTCCCGCGCTCCCGGCGACATAAAGACCACGCGTAATTTGCTTCCTTTACCGCGCACGGTAAACTCTTCTTTTTTTGGATTCACATCCGTACGTTTGAGTCCAGCAAGCTCGGACACGCGCAGGCCTGTTGAAAACAACATTTCCAAAATTGCCTTGTCGCGAAGTTGCACAATACTGCCCTCTCCCTGCCCTCCCCGGGGCCTACGCCCGCTCGGCCCGTCTTCGACCCCCTCGGGAGAGGAAGACCGCAGGTCAGGTGAGGGGATAAGCGGCGCCTTAAGCATCCGTTCCAAATCTTCTGCCTCAAGAAAATCCACTTGCCGCGTAGGCATTTTGCCCAATTCAATTTTTTCCGGCACAAGGGTTTTGATATCGCGCTTGGAAAGATATTTTAAAAACGCGCGCAATGCAATAAGATGATAGTTTTGAGTATTTTTTTTAAGTCCCTCGTCAGGGCTAAGCCCTGTATGCTTTAAGGGCTTAGCCCTGTAGCGATTCAGCCACAGCCGATACTCGCGCACTGTATCTTGCGTTATGCCAGCCGGACTCTTTACCCCATGATCCGCAGACCACATCAAAAACCGCCCTAGATAAAACTGGTAATTTTCAATCGTCCTTTTGCTCCGTCCTCGTTCCACCTCAATATATTCCAAAAATTGTCGCACTAATGTATCAAGTGTCATACTTTGTGTCGCACATTCTAGTATAACAGTATGGCGCTCTTGCCACAATATTGATGTTGTGATATACTCATTTAATCTTAAATTTACCTGGTTTGGCGTTGTTCTCGGTTTATCGTACCCAACGACGATTCACTTGGAACAACGTGGCCACAGATAAAATATGTTGGATAAGAAAAAGAAGGAATCTTTAATTAAAAAATACGCGACTCATGAGGGAGATACAGGATCGCCAGAAGTGCAAATTGCGCTTTTAAGTGCGGAAATTGAGGATTTGCAAGAGCACCTCAACCAGCACAAAAAAGATTTTTCATCCCGCCGCGGTCTTTTGCGGAAAGTCTCTGAACGGAGACGGCTTTTAAAATATTTGGACATTGAAAGCAAAGATCGCGTGGCGGCATTGAAGAAAAAACTTAAATTATGATTAAACATCCAGAACAGCGTGTCGCGATTTTTATTGACACACAAAATATGTATTATTCGGCGCGCAATCTCTTTGGAGCGCGAGTCAATTTTAAAAATATTGTTGAAGACGCGGTATCCGGACGCAAGCTTACCCGCGCGATTGCCTATGTAGTGGCCACAAAAACCGGCGAAGAGCGGCCATTTTTTGAAGCCCTTAAAGGCGCGGGCATTGAAACTAAAGAAAAAGAACTGCAAATATACGGAGGCATGAAAAAAGCCGACTGGGATGTGGGCATTGCGGTAGATGCGATTAAACTCGCGGATAAAGTTGACGCGATTGTTATTGCTTCTGGTGATGGCGATTTTTATCCATTGCTTGAATATCTGAAGGGTGTGAAGGGCTGCCTTGTAGAAGTTATGAGTTTTAGAGAAACTACTTCTTCCAAGCTTCTTGAAATTGTGGATGGCTATACAGATCTTTCTTCTGATCCAAAGCGATATTTGATGAAGACCGGAGAGATTGGCAGAGGCGGTGGCAGTGGAGATCATGAACGCGATAAGCGAGCACAAAGTGAAAAACAAACAGCATCGCGTGGATTTGGACGCGGGCTTCGTCGGGTGCGGGGAGGACGCAAAAGTGAGGAAACTGAAGAATCGCAGTCAAGCATTTATCCAATTATTACACCGTGGTCTGAATAATCTATGTCAATTGAACGTTTTGAAACAAATTGGGGAGGAAAAAATTTAATCATTGAAACCGGAAAACTCGCGCATCAAGCAAATGGATCATGCACGGTTCAATACGGAGATACTCTCGTGCTCGCCACCGCGGTAATGTCGCACCATCCCCGCGAGGTGGATTTTTTACCGCTCTCAGTTGAATACGAAGAAAAACTTTACGCCGCCGGTAAAATAAAGAGCTCGCGCTTTATTAAACGTGAAGGTCGTCCCTCTGATGAAGCAATACTTACCGGTAGGCTTATTGATCGCTCAATTCGGCCTCTTTTTCCGGCTACTATTCGCCGTGACATTCAAGTGATTCTCACAGTATTTTCAGTTGACGGAGAAAACGATTCTGACATCCCTGCACTTATCGCGGCCTCGTGCGCGATTATGTTATCAGACATTCCATGGGATGGCCCGATTGCGGGCGCGCGCGTAGGATTCATTCCATCCGCAGAGGCAACCGGCGGCAAAGGCGGGGAATGGGTTTTAAACCCGACCTTTGAAGCGCGTGGAAAATCCAAACTTGATTTAGTGGTTTCTGGTACGGATCAAAAAGTGCTCATGCTGGAAGCCGGATCAGACGAGATGTCTGAAGAGCTTATTGCCGAAGGCATAGAATTTGGACAAAAACACTTGCGCAAAATTATTACGCTTATTGAAGAAGTACGCGCAAAAGCCGGAAAGCCAAAACGCTCCCCGGAAATTATACCGGCCACTGATGAAGCTATAAAACTCAAAGAAGAAAATCGCCGCGCAGTTGAAGAAACACAGAAATTTCTGGAGTCAAAGCGCGATATGCTATTTGCTGAGCCCCATGCCAGCAAAATTGAGCGACGCGCGGTCAAAGATCAACTCTATCTCCTCATTGAAGAACATCTTGCCGCCCTTGACTTGTCAAAAGACGCGCGCAAAACCGGTCTGTCCTCAGTAGAAGATGGCGTTGAAAAATTAGTCACGCAGGCAATACTTAGGGAAGGAAAGCGCGTAGACGGCCGAGGACTTACTGATGTCCGACCGCTTAAAGTGGAGGTGGCTGTTCCGCCGCGCACCCATGGTTCAGCGCTATTTTCCCGCGGCGATACTCAAGTGCTTTCAACCGTTACCCTTGGCGCCCCAGGACTTGAGCAAACCCTGGAGGGCATGGATGTTTCAGGCAAGCGCCGTTTTTTCCATCATTACAATTTCCCCCCCTACTCGGTTGGTGAAACTGGACGCATGTTTGGTCCAGGCCGTCGCGAGGTTGGACATGGCGCGCTTGCCGAGCGCGCGCTTTGGCCAATGTTGCCAACAGATAAAGAGACTTTTCCTTATACAATTCGGGTGGTTTCTGAGGTGCTGGCTTCAAACGGATCTTCATCAATGGGCTCAACCTGTGCCTCTTCCCTCGCGCTTATGGATGCCGGCGTGCCGATTAAAAAACAAGTGGCCGGCATTGCTATGGGTTTAGCTTCAACAGAGGATGGTCAATACAAAATTATTACTGACCTGCAAGATTTGGAAGATGGCAAAGGCGGGATGGATTTCAAAGTAGCTGGCACGCGCGATGGCGTGACTGCAATTCAGCTTGATACAAAAACCAAAGGACTTACCCAAAAGGTGGTGCGCGAGACATTTGCACAGGCAAAAGAGGCGCGCATGAAAATTTTGGACGCGATGGACGCGGTCATTGCCACTCCGCGAGCTGAGCTTAGTAAGTGGGCGCCGCGTATTATCTCATTCCGTATTCCGGTAGACCGGATCCGCGATGTGATTGGTCCGGGTGGAAAAATGATTAACGAAATTATTGACGCAACCGGCGTAACTATTGACATTGAAGATGACGGATTAGTGATGATTACTTCCACTTCTCCCGAAGCTTCGGATAAAGCCGTAACCTGGATTAAAAACTTGACCCGCGAAGTAAAAGCCGGTGAAATATTTGAAGGCAAAGTAACGCGCATTATGGATTTTGGCGCGTTTGTGGAAGTTCTGCCCAAACAAGAAGGATTGGTGCATATTTCGGAATTGGCGCACTACCGCGTAAACAAAGTTACGGACGTTCTTAACATCGGCGATACTGTAAAAGTCAAAGTAAATGAAATTGACGAAATGGGACGGATTAATTTGTCGCGCAAAGCATTGATTGATCCGGGCGCGGAAACTCCGCCTCCGGGATATGGTGAAGGCGGCGGAGACCGTGGCGGATTTTCAAGCGGACGCGGCGGCCGGCCGCCACACCGAGGCTTTGGCTTTGGCGGACGCAGTCGCCGAGATCACTAACATATGTGGATAAGTTGTTGTATCTGGGGATAAGTCCTTGTACACAAAATTTGTCCAGAGTACTTAAAATAGCTCTCAAACTGCTAAATTTTGGCTTATTTAAGGCAAATTGTTGACAATTTGTTGATAATCTGATATTATAAAGAGTGGAAGTTGGTCTTTAACAACCTCCTCCTTTCTACTCTTCTTCCTAATCCCGCATTGCGGGACTACAAAAACAAAAGTGCTAATTGGGAGATCTCGCGGTTGCGAGTATCACCCAAGAAAGGTAGAAAGGCACAGTCCTTTCACCCTAAAAGTGCGAAATCTTCAAACTTACACTCATCAGTGTGAGTGCGAAGAACACTTAAGGGTTTGGGCGTTGTTAGGTCTCGGAATACTTTGACTTTCCACTTTACAGGGAAACAAACCGGGGCGCCTAACGGCGCCCTGTTTCATTCTAAAAGGGATTGACACAAAATGTCACTATTGATATACTCCATGTTACCTTTATCTAGTATGGTTATCTCCACCTACCCTATCTATATGGACACCACTACGCTTAAAAAAATTGAATCACAACTTATTACAGAAAAAGAGAAACTGGAAACACAGCTTGCTCAGTTTTCCGCCAAAAACATTCATAATCCGGATGATTACAATGCGGTTTTTCCACAATTTGGAGAAAAAGAAGAAGACAATGCTACCGAGGTTGCTCAATATAGCGACAACTTAACTCTGGAGCGAACGCTTGAGTCAGCACTACGCGATGTAAAAAACGCGCTGGAAGCAATGAAAAAGGGAACCTACGGCATTTGCAAATACTGTAAAAATCCAATTGATGAACGGCGACTTTTAGCTCGTCCGACTTCCTCCTCATGTATCAACTGCAAAAAACAGCTCACCAGCTGATCATTGCGCTTGCAATAATCGGGTTCATCTTGGATCGCATCCTCAAGTTTGTTGTTTCGCACCTTCCGCTGGGGAAGGTGTTTGCGTTTGTGCCGAGACTGGATCTTGGCTATTACCTTAATCCAGCGCTTTTCTTTTTCCCGGCTTGGAGATTCATTCCCTATCTTGCCCTTGTGATTCTTGTTGTTATTACTACTTACTACATGCTACATGCTAAGTCCTTGCCCTTCTTAGTCCCTGTTCTCCTCGGCGGCGCCTCCAATGTCTTTGACCGTTTCGCATACGGCGGTGTGATTGACTATGTGCATATCATGGGTCTTGCCACAATCAATATCGCTGATATACTAATCTTTGCAGGATTAATACTCATTATGTTAAAAACATATGGCCAAAGGAGTTAAATTATTTTGGGGACTAGTAGTCCTTGCCATAATTATTGTGATTGTAGCGCTTGCGCGCACGCCTTCAGTACAAAAACCTTCCGCTTCAGAGACTGGACCAATAAAAATTGGAGCGGTTGTACCTCTTACCGGGGACAGCGCCGCGTATGGTTTGCCAATTCAGCGCGCCGGATTGCTCGCGGTTGAGGAAATCAATGCTGCCGGAGGAGTAAATGGCCGGCCGTTTGAGGTAGTTTGGGAAGATGGCAAATGTGACGCCAAAGAGGCAAGCGTAGCCGCGCAAAAACTCATTAATATTGATGATACAAAAATGATATTTGGCGGGGTATGCTCATCTGAAACTCTAGCAATGGCGCCGCTTGCTGAAACGGCAAAAGTGCTGATCGTCTCACCCTCAGCCACGAGCCCGGACATCACCGGCGCAGGAGATTTTATCTTCCGCACCGCCCCATCTGATGCCACCGCGGGAGATGTAGCGGCGCAGTACGCTATGAGTAAAGTGGGGGCACGCAAAGCCGCGGTCATCTCTGAAACCAAAGATTACGCTCAAGGATTACGCCGTGTATTTACTGAAAAATTCAAGGCGAGTGGCGGTGAGGTGGTAGCAGATGAAACTTACAATAGTGGCGATACAGATTTTCGTACCCAAATTCTAAAGATAAAGTCCGCAAATCCAGATGTAGTATATATTTTGCCGCAAACTTCTTCTCCGGGCATCCTTATCTTAAAACAGCTTGCCGCAAACGGCGTTTCTGCGTCGCGGCTTACTGCGGAGGTGCTGATCGGCCGCAACATCGTTGCAGAAAACAAAAAAGAAATGGAGGGTGTAGTTGGCATTGAAAATTGGTTTGATGAAAAAGGAGATCTGGCGGCAAAAATGCTCACCACCTATAAACAGAAATATAATGAGGACGCGCCGTTTCCTTCGTTTATGGCAAACATGTACAGCCAGTTTTATCTTATCAAAGATGCCATTGAAAAGGTGGGGCTTGATACGGAAAAATTGCGCGATTATCTTTATGAACTCAAAGAGTGGAAACATGCGCTGGGCTCGCTCACCTTTGATAAAAATGGCGATCCGGTCGGACTGCCTTATAGCGTAAAGAAAGTAGAAAATGGCGAGCTTAAAGAGCTTGAAATCTACCGGCCGGAAGTGAAATAAACATACAGAACCTACCAAAGACGGGGCCTTGTGCCCCGTCTTTATTTATGATATTATTGTTACATGTTTTATGCTTCATGATACATGAAAAATATGATCATCACTTGGCTTGGACAATCCTGTTTCAAAATTGACATTAAATCGCAAAATGAAGAGGTGACGATTATCACTGATCCTTTTGATCCCGCGGTTGTGGGACTTAAATTGCCGCGAACTCTTACGGCAGATATTGTGCTCAAAAGCGATCCGGAGGTGAAATATCCGATTGAAGGGCGCGAGGGTAAAAAGCCTTTTGTTATTGAAACCCCGGGCGAATATGAGGTGAGAGGCGTGTTTGTATATGCTATCCCCTTTTCCAATCAAAATAGCCCCCCGGAATTTGTATTTTGGATTGAAGCCGAAGGAATAGTAATTTTGCACACCGGGAGTCTCACCCGCGTCCTAAGCGAAACTGAACTGCAGGCAATTGAAGGAGTGGATCTGCTTATGGTACCGGTTGGCGGAGGCACTGCGTTGGACGCCAAAAAGGCGGCGGAATTAGCATCGGAGCTGGAGGCGCGAGTGGTAATGCCAATGCTGTACAAAGTGGAAGGATTAAAATTGAAAGCCGAGGGAGTAGAACCATTCTTAAAAATAGTTGGCGCAAAATCAGAGCAGATGCCAAAGTTCAAAGTCACGCGAAAAGATTTGCCGGCCGATGAAATGAAGGTAGTGGTGTTGGAAAAAGCATAAATGTGTGGCGAAGTATGGAAGAGGAAGAAAAAATAGCCAAAGCCAGACGCCAATTATTAGTAGTTGGCGTGGTGTGCGTGGCCGCCGTTGTATTCACCATCTGGCTTGTATCCTTGCGCACGACCTTTTCGCTTAATCAAAAAAAATATCCTTCCCCGCTATCCGCCTTAAAACAAACTCAGAAACAACTTGGAGGAAGCTGGGATGATTTCAAACAACAACTTGATCGCCTAAAATAGTATGGTATGCCGAATGAAAAAATAAATCGCGTAGGAAAACTGGAAGCCCGCCCTATTGTGGATGAAATGCAGGAGTCCTATTTGGATTACGCAATGTCGGTTATTGTCGCCCGCGCGCTGCCTGACGTGCGCGATGGATTAAAGCCCGTGCACCGCAGGATTTTGTACGCGATGTGGAACGTCGGGCTTAAACCTGGCGCGAAATTCCGCAAATCCGCAACGGTGGTTGGTGAAGTGCTTGGCAAATATCATCCGCACGGCGATGTGGCCGTTTACGATTCCATGGTGCGCATGGCACAGGATTTTTCTTTACGCTACCCGCTTATCTGGGGACAGGGCAACTTTGGTTCCATGGATGGGGATGCTGCGGCGGCTATGAGGTATACCGAGGCAAAGCTGGCAGGAATTTCCGAAGAACTTTTGCAAGATATTGAAAAAGAAACAGTTGCTTTTGTCCCCAACTATGACGGCACTCATAAAGAACCGCGCGTGCTTCCCGCGAAACTTCCTAACTTGCTTTTAAATGGCACTTTAGGCATCGCGGTTGGCATGGCTACAAATATCCCGCCGCATAATGTAGGCGAGATTTGTCAGGCCACCGCGCATCTTATTGAAAATCCGGAGTGTACAGTTGAAGATCTTATAAAATTCGTGCCCGGGCCGGATTTTCCAACCGGCGGCATCATCTATAACAAAGAAGATATTAAGCAGGCCTACGCAACTGGCAAAGGATCCATTGTCATGCGCGGGCGAGCGGAAATTGTTGATGTTTCCAAAATTATCGTGACTGAAGTTCCTTATGGCGTAAATAAAGCCGATCTTCTAACGCACATCGCGGATCTTGTGCGTGATAAAAAATTGGAGGGCATCCGCGACTTGCGGGATGAGAGCAACAATAAAGAAGGCGTGCGCATTGTTGTTGAACTTAAAAAAGACGCTTATCCCAAAAAGGTTCTTAATCAATTATTTGATTCTACCTCGCTCCAAACCACTTTTCATGTCAACATGCTTGCGCTGGTTGATGGAATTCAACCGCGCGTATTGAATCTTAAAAGTATTTTGGAAGAATATCTAAAACATCGTCAAGATGTCATCCGCAAGCGCACCTCTTACGATCTTGCGCGCGCCAAAGAACGGGCGCATATCCTTGAAGGTCTTAAAATCGCAATCCTTCACATTGATCAAGTAATTTCCACCATCAAAAAATCTGAGGATCGCGATGAGGCCAAGGAAAACTTAATTAAAAAATTTAAACTCATGGAAATCCAAGCCATTGCTATTTTAGAGATGCGCCTGCAGCAGCTTGCCAATCTTGAACGACTCAAAGTTGAAACCGAACTTAAGGAAAAACTTGAACTTATTAAAGAATTAGAATCTATTCTGGCTTCCTCAAAAAAAATCCTGAGCATTATCAAAAATGAAATTGAGGAGCTCACAAAAAAATATAGCGACAAGCGACGCACGGAGATTGTCGCCCATGCGGTTAAAGAATTCCGCGCTGAGGATCTTATCCCGGATGAGGCCACCATTGTTATGATTACTGCTGACGGCTATATCAAGCGCCTGCCGCCGGAAACTTTTAAACGACAAGGGCGTGGTGGCAAAGGAGTAATCGGGGTGACCACCAAAGAAGAAGATGTGGTAGAACATCTTTTTACCACCACAACTCATGCGGATCTGCTTTTCTTTACCAGCCGCGGCCGGGTATTTAAGCTTAAGGCCTATGAAGTTCCACAAGCCACCAGAACTGCAAAAGGTCAGGCGGTTGTAAATTTCTTAGAACTTGCGCCGGGTGAAAAAGTATCGGATGTGCTTTCCTTGAAAGAGCTTGGCGATTATAAATATCTGGTCATGGTTACCAGCAAGGGTTTAATTAAAAAAGTGGATTTGGAAGATTTTGAAGTAGTACGCCGTTCAGGACTCATTGCTATTAAACTTAAACCGGAAGACAATCTGGAATGGGTAAAACCGTCGTCCGGCAAAGATGAAGTGATGTTGATTACTTCACTGGGACAATCTATCCGCTTTAAGGAAGCGGATGTGCGACCAATGGGAAGGGTGGCCTCCGGCGTGCGCGGCGCGCGCCTTAAGGGAAAAGATCGGGTAATTGGCATGGATGTGCTGGATAGCAAACTTGTTGAAAAAGGCATGATGGAACTTTTTGTACTGATGGAAAATGGGTTTGGCAAACGCACCGATGTAAAATCTTATAAAATACAACGTCGTGGCGGATCAGGCATTAAAACGGCAAAAGTAACTGAGAAAACCGGCGATGTTATTGGCGCCTTTATTGCCAACGCTAAAGATGAACGCGATCTGATTGTAATTTCCAAAAAAGGACAAGTTCTGCGCACTGCCTTCCGCACCATTTCACTGCAGGGTCGCGCTACCCAAGGTGTCAGGGTGATGAGATTTAAAGAAGTGAACGACAGAGTTGCCAGCGTAACGTTTGTGTGATATAGTAGGATACGAATCAGCGAATATCTGACGAATCTCCGAATATACGAATTATTCGTGGATTCGTATATTAGTTGATTCGTATAATAATTTGTAGATTCGTATCATATTTATATGGGTTTACCTGGACATCGAAGGACCTCTTCTCATAAACGCCGCCGCGCGGCGCATTTTGCGCTTGCTGGAGCAGGAACTACCAAGTGCCCGCACTGCGGCAAAGCAGTCTTGCCTCACCACGTCTGCCCGCACTGCGGCTATTACAAGGGCCGACAAGTTATTGCTATTCCCCTCAAGGGAAAGAAAAAATAGTATGGCCAACCGCCACTTAGGGCGCACGATCATCATGCAATCCCTTTACCAATGGGATTTTCGTGGCAAGGATGTTGAGGAATTGCAACGATCGCTTGAAGGCAATCTTAAAGAATTCGCGCCTGAGTTTGATGATGTGCAGTTTGTAGAAACCACAGTAAACGGAATTCTCACAAATCTTGACGCAATTGAAGGACTGATTACCAAGTACGCGCCGCAATGGCCGCTTGAGCAAATTACCCTGGTTGACCGCAATGTCTTGCGCATCGGCGTCTACGAGCTTAGGTTTAACCCTGAAATTCCAGCGCGAGTGGCAATTAACGAAGCTATTGAGCTGGCTAAGACTTTTGGCGGCGAATCCTCGGGAAAATTTATAAACGGGGTACTTGGCGCAATCTATCGGGATATGACCGCGCAGGGAGAAATTAAAGAAGTGGACAAACGTAGTTCACAGACATCAGTTCACGGTTCGCAGTAATTAAATTTCAATGCTGTGAACTGCTGACTGATAACTGACGACTCAATATGAAAGATTGGTCAAAACTTGAACACACCCTTGGTGTCACATTTAAAAATCAGGACCTTTTAAAGCAAGCGCTTGTCCATCGCTCTTATCTTAATGAGAATCCCGCATTCCATCTTCCGCAAAACGAACGGCTGGAATTTCTGGGCGACGCGGTTCTGGAGCTTGCCGTTACCGAACACCTATACAATCACTACCCCAATCCCGAAGGAGAGCTTACCAACTGGCGCGCGGCGCTGGTTAACGCGAAAATGATGGCGGAAATTGCTAAGGACATTGGTTTGGATGATTATTTATTTTTGTCGCGCGGAGAAGCCAAAGACACCGGATCCAAAGCGCGTCAGATTATTTTGGCCAACGCGATTGAAGCGGTCATTGGCGCGATTTATCTTGATCAGGGGATGGAAGTTGCCACAACTTTTACCAAACGCGAAGTTCTTACAAAACTTCCGCATATTATTGAGTACGGATTATATGTGGACGCCAAGAGCCATTTTCAAGAACTAGTGCAGGAAAAAATGGCAATGACTCCTTCTTACCGCGTACTCTCCGAGATTGGTCCGGATCATGCCAAACAATTTAAAATCGGGGTTTACATCGGCGACATTATGATTGCCGAGGGCTTTGGCACTTCCAAACAAGAAGCGCAGATGTCCGCGGCTGAAGCGGCTCTCAAAAGCAAGTGGGAAGAGAAAATTTAAAAAACATTGTAACGCGCCCGTGGTGAAATGGATATCATAACAGGCTTCGAACCTGTTGGTGGGGGTTCGATTCCCTCCGGGCGCAATTAGGAAAAAACATCGGCTTGCCGCTCAGAAATCTGAGCGAGCCTCGCTCAAATAAGATTTGAGCGGGAACCATATTTTAATTTTGGGGGAAGAAAATTTTTTAATCCTACTGATTCTTTCCAAGAAGCGGCCAAACGCCGCTTCTTGACGTATTAGACTGGATATGCTATGATTGCTTTCAAATCTAGGCATGGTGCTTAGGTTAAAACGTACCTTGATAGGAGGACAGAACGTTGAATGCAGAAACGCTTGGCGTCGATATCGGCGGCGTCATCATCAACCGAGTGAACGACGGAACCGATACCTCGTTCTTCACTGACAATTACCTGCGGACTACGGCAGTGCCGGGCGTCTTCGACGCTCTGCGCCAGCTCGTGGAGAAGCGGTTCGGCGACAAGGTATTCCTTGTCTCGAAGTGCGGTCAGCGCGTGCAGGACAAAACCCTGCAATGGCTCGACCATCACCGCTTCTACGACCTCACCGGAATCGGACGCGAGCGTGTTCGCTTCTGCCGTGAGAGACACGAGAAGGCCAGTATCTGCGAGGAGTTGGGCATCACCCACTTCGTTGACGACCGATTGGAAATCTTGGGCAACCTCGCCACGGTGAGCACGCTCTATCTCTTTCAGCCACGTCCCGATGAAGTGCGGCGATACGCTCGCTTCCTCAACCGGGTCAAGCAGGTGAACTCGTGGCAGGAAATCCTGAACGGAGAACTGCCGTGAGAAACCACAACCAACAGGCCAGCGTTCGTAAGAGCGTTCGGCCTGTTTCTCTTTTCTCATTGTCGTTGTTGTCATCATTTTTAAAATCCTATATTCTTTAAATATTCGCTTCGCGAATTCTTGGATTGAATGCCGCCAAACCTGCCTGCCGGCAGGCAGGGAAAAACTTGTTCCCGTTTTGTCTGAGCGAAGCGAAGTTACAAAACGCAATCCCGCCTTCCAAAAGTTTAAAATATGTGGCGGGAAAATTGTCAGCGGTGCGGCTCCGCCGCACGAATCAAAACCGCAAAAGAACCCGTAGAAAAACACTCGCCTTGCCGAAGCCTCGGCGAAGCGCAGGTCGGCTCGCCGCTCAGAAATCTGAGCGAGCCTCGCTCAAATAAGATTTGAGCGGGAACCATATTTTGTAGAAGCAGAAAAGAAAAATTTTTCAAATACTCCCAAGAGGCGGCACTTGCCGCCTCTTGACTTTTATGGCGTAGTATGCTAACATTGAACATTATCGGAATCATAGACCGATAGTCGTTGCCTGCACGTTGCGGCGACGAAACCTGAACCTTGAGAGGAGGCAAAACGCCATGCAGTTTCCGATGAGAGACACAATGACGGCAGACCATGTCGTCGCCAACAACGCGGCGCAGCAGAAACTGGTTCGTGGGAAGTATTATCGCTTCGACCCCCCAGTCAAGGCGACGGCAGTTCCCACCGGAGGCCCCAACACCTGTGCACTGAAGGAGTGCGAGTTCGACCGCGGCTGGTACATCGGCCTCACAGACGGAAACCACGTCTTCCATGGCAAGCCGGTGAACGATCAGCGGGTCATTCTGACGCCGCAGGGCTACGAGGACGCGCCGAATCTGGACGAAATCAAGGAAGCGCTCCGCGACAGCTACTTCCACGCTCTGTTCATCGGCGGAAGCCAAGCGGTCCTCGACGCCGACCAGAGTCATCGCTGACTCATAACCGCGGCGGTACGAAGATGGCAACCGCACAATCACGGGCGTGGCACGATAAGTGTCCCGCCCGCTTTCTTTTTTAATTTTTGAATTAAGAATTTTCATAAAAGAATTTGCCACCAAAGAAAAACTTGTTCCCGTTTTGTCTGAGCGAAGCGAAGTTACAAAACGCAATCCCGCCTTCCAAAAGTTTAAAATATGTGGCGGGAAAATTGTCAGCGGTGCGGCGGAGCCGAGATTTCGGAATTTCGCGAGGGGACTCCCTCGCCGCCGCAGGCGGCGAAATGCGTTCGGACTAATTCAAGAATACTGCATTTGAACGAAGTGAAAATGCAGTAAATTATCTTTTCGGTTTGGGCAATTTTGAAAAGAGAGGTCGGTACATATCTTCCTGAATGTCGATATGCAATTCCTTGCGGTGAATTTTATCACAAAATTCAATCGGTGCCTTTTCAATAATTGCCAAAGGTTGCTGTTCGTTTCCTTCGCCCATGACGCAAGTTGCGGCTGTTGCGAGACTATCGGCAACATCGGTGCGAGAAAATTTGAATTTTCTCCCGAAAATATCCGGCGTTCCGCGATAGTCTTTCACACCACGAAAACCAGCATATCCGAGAGCGAAGCCGGTCACGCCGACGCGAAGCGGTATTATACGGCTGTCGGTAATCAGAACGCCGAGATGTTTCACGTCATAATGCTCTCGCAATTTATTGCGCAGAAAGCGAGAAGTTTTAAAACTGTCTTTTGGCAGAAGAATGAGCTTGCCGTTTGCGTTTGACTCGTCAATTCCAGCAGAAGCCATGACCATTCCATCCTTAACTGTGAGCCAAACGTATTTAGTGGGAATGGCAAACTCGCTTTCTGCGCGGATCAGTTTCTCTTTCATCTGCGCATTTTCTGCGATAGCCGTTCGTCTTTCCGCAAGGGCGACGATTTTGGAAGTAATGACAACTACGGATTTTTCTGGAAGCTTTTTGAAGTAGTCCGTAATGAAAGCAAACAAATCGTCACCCTCTTGAAAAACATGCGTTTTAATTGGTCGGATGATCATAGTTGTTGATGGTTAATCTGATAGTGAAGCAAGAGCGTGCCGGCGCGATTGAGCCGTTTTACAGACAGCAAACTAACTCGTGTTGTTACAGTGCCGCCGACAAACATCTCCTTTCCGTGACCGAAGATGAGCGGCTCAACAGTAATAAAAATCTCGTCCAGAAGTCCACTTTCCAACATGAAGCGGTATACCGTTCCACCACCGAGTACGGCCACTGTCTTATATTTTGCAAGCAAGGAGGCTAGATCAACGTTCGCTGGATTAACGAATGTTACACTTCCCCTGCGCGCCATCGCTTTCAAGCGGTTTGAGAGAACAAACGTATTTCGTTTGCGTAATCGCTTCGCGGCCGCTGCGTAGGTATTACGGCCGACAACAACGGCATCCGCGCGCGAAAGTGAACGTTCCAAAAATCGCCAATCTTCCTTACTCGTCCATCGCGGCAAAGTCTTTTCTGACAGTGAAATGCGTCCATCAATGCTTGCGGCAACGAACGCGATAAAACGCGTTTTACGTTGTAGAAGATGTTGGGGGCGCATTTTGTTAACGGCGAAGAATGGGAGCGAGATATTTCTGATCAATGTAAAAGCCGATGTTTAGAAGATGTTTTTTTTCTAAGAAACCAAGAAGGTTATTTACGAGAATAAACGATCCGCTGATGCCAAGCGCAAAGAGCAGCCGTTCTGTGATAACGACGGGAATAAGGGAATTCCAAACCGGGGCCGGAAGCGCAAAAACCCAAATCCACAACGCGCCTCCAACCGCGTGCGCGGTGAATGTGGCCCCGAGCGCGCGGACAAGGAGAAACCGGTCGCGGAAGAAATGCGCGGCAATGGGGATAAGCCAGAAAATCGAGAAGTACCAGACCGTCCGACCGATTGGATGCGCGATGAATGCCGCGATGGCGAGCACGGGTATGATGATATTTACTTTTCCTTTCTTTGCGAAATAAAGCACGGCAAAAAGCAGGGGGAAGAAGCGAATAACCGTTCCTGCGTCTTCAATTTGCGCTCCGTGAACCAAAAAATTAAAAAACTGCATAAGAAAGACGGCTATTGCGCCTGGAATACTTCCGATAAACGAGCCTGCGACAGGCGCAAACGCGTCATAGATGGTAAACTTGACCTTCGATCCCGCCAGTTGCGCTACTGGAATCTGTAAAGCGATAAATCCAAGAATCACAAAAATGGTTATAAAGAGCACATTTTTCTTTGTTATGAATTGATGAAAGTATTTCATAATGATTAGATTAGATAGGTTAGTGGTGGCAAAATAATGCTGACTAGAAAAGTATCCTAATCAAATATAGCCGGACCAAGTTTTTATTTTATAATTGTGGCGCATATCCTTGATGCTTATCAAAATCATTATACCACAGGAACTTAGGAAAGAGAAAAGCCGAAGCGAAAATGCTTCGGCTTGAGGATGTGGGGTCATCTCCTTGGTATTGGATTTTGGGGGCAAAAACGAATTCACGATTTCGCATTTTGGGGGAAAGAAAATTTTTAATCTTGCAATTCCCTGTAGCTTGCTACAGGGTTACCTTATAGTTCCCTCCCCCTTGATGGGGGAGGGTTAGGGTGGGGGTGATAGAATGTTGTTTTCACCCTCCCCTGAAACATCCATTAAGGATGTTTCAGTCCCCTCCCGTCAAGGGAGGGGAGATTTTAGGATACCCCGCAGCTTGCTGCGGGGAGGTTCATTTAAAAACAACGCGGATTTTCACCGCGTTGTTTTGTTTGTATGTGTTAATAATTACTATTGCGGCAGCATTGTTGTCATATCCGCCTTAGCGCAAGTACTGCAATGGATTCACTGGCCGGCCATTTACATAGATCGTAAGGTGCAGGTGTGGCCCGGTAGAACGCCCAGTTGATCCCACAGATGCGATGGTTTGCCCTTTTGTCACTTGCTGACCGGCCTTGACCAGCACTTTTGAGGCGTGCGCGTAACGCGTCTTCATGCCATTGCCATGATTCACCAGTACCATATTACCCCAACCGCCGCGGCCCCACCCTGCCGCTTCAACTACGCCGTCCTCTATCGCATAGATTGGGGCACCGGTCTTATCGCCAATGTCAAGTCCAGCATGACGCCAGGTGAAATACTGAGTAATTCGCTTTGAAATAATCGGCCAAAGCAGTTTTCCTCCTAGCGTTGCAACACGCGATGGAGGCGTGATCACCTCGCGCCGCGGCAAAACTGGCAGTGGCGCGCTATATGGACGGCCGCCTGGAATCACTAATTTCATACCGGGAGTAAGCGCTGCTGTCGCATCCGCAAGCTGATTGAGTTCAACAACTTCATCAAGTGCTGTGCTGTATCGCTTTGAAATTGCGCCAAGCGTTTCTCCCTTGCGTACAATATGTGAGACTCCGGAGATCGGAAGAATTGCCAGCTTTTGTCCAGGCCTGATCGTACTGTAGAGGGTGAGTTTATTTTCCCAAAGAACAGTTGCGACCGAAAGGCCAAACTGCTCGGCAATAGCCCATAGTGTGTCGCCCTCCCGCACCTCATACTCAACAATATCTGTACGCGTGGGAAGAATGCGCGTGCCGGGCAATTCTTTACGCAAAAGCGCGCCATCGTCAAGACTGAGTGGTAAATCTTCCTCTATTTTCTCCATTTTCAAAGGGGGCTGATCCTGGAAAAACGCCTCCAAATAACTTTCAAGTTCTTCCGCTGGAAGCGTATCGTCTATCAAGCTTTCTCCTTCATCTTCATCTGGCACAAGCATGCGCAAGGGTATTTCTTCACTGCGATTTCCTACTGAGGCATCCGCAACTCTAAATGAAGGGAAGGCGGCAACTGCTACGATAAGTACAACCAGGGCGTGTATAAAATAACGATGTCCAAATAGATATATAAGGCGTCCCTTAATTGGCGCGATGAATTGAAAAAATCGTGCTTTAAGTTTGCGCGCGCGTAGATAGAAAAACAGCACAACCGGCAATGTATAATGTAAACCCCTGCGCAAAATTCTTCCGCCAGCACGGCCAAATATATTTATCCATTTGCCAAGGATTACAAAAAAGGCCAATAATTTGATGCAGAATCGGATGGTTAGGCGAAATAAAGATGCTTTCATGACAGGCTATAAGATACCATAAATAAGCTAAAATGTCAAGGGTAGATACCCACACCTTGTGGACATGCTATCCTTGATCAATATATAAGATTCTGGTATCATAATTCAACTTCATAACCCCGATGCCTTTTGTGGATCGGGGCTCCGACCAAAGCGTCGGAGTTCATAATTCCTTAAGTATTCACTATGTTTCTTTTCATACTCGGCTCTGCGAGCCTTGCAATTATTTGGGGACTGGTTCTGGCTTCGCGCATCATGAAACTCTCGGGAGGAGAAGGCAAGATGATCGGCATTGCGCGAGCGATTCAAGAAGGCGCCAAGGCCTATTTAATAAGACAATATAAAGCTGTGGCGCCTATCGGGCTGGCGCTGTTTTTAATTCTGGGATTTGGACTGAATTTCAAAATCGCGCTGGGATTTTTGGTCGGCGCCGTATTTTCCGCGCTGGCGGGAATTATCGGTATGCTTATATCCGTGCGCGCCAATGTCCGCACAACGCAGGCGGCAAAAACCGGACTGAAGGAGGCCATGAATGTCGCGGTTCAGGGTGGTACTGTTACCGGACTTTTGGTTGTTGGCCTTGCACTTCTCGCCGTGGCTGGTTATTACTACCTCACCCGCGATCTGAACGCGCTGGTGGGGCTTGGCTTTGGCGGTTCGCTTATCTCAGTATTTGCGCGGCTTGGCGGCGGCATCTACACTAAGGCGGCGGATGTAGGCGCTGATCTTGTTGGAAAATTAGAAGCTGGCATTCCCGAAGATGATCCGCGCAATCCCGCGGTCATTGCGGACAACGTCGGGGATAATGTTGGCGACTGCGCCGGCATGGCTGCTGATCTTTTTGAAACCTATGCCGTTACCGCGGTGGCGGCAATGCTTTTGGGGTCGCTCACTTTTGGTGCTTCAGCCGTAATGCTCCCCTTGATAATGGGCGGACTGGCAATAATCGCTTCCATTGCCGGGACTTTGTTTATCCGCCTTTCCGGAAATAAAATTATGAGCGCGCTGTATAAAGGACTGGCGGTTGCCGGTATTCTTGCGGCGCTGTCATTTTATTTTGTTATTCCGCGCGTTGCGCCAACCGGAGCAAATGCGACCAATCTATTTTTAAGCGCGCTTGTCGGTTTGGTTGTTACAGCGCTGATGATCTGGATTACCGATTACTACACCGGAACAAATCATAAGCCAGTGCAATCTATTGCCAAAGCCTCGGAAACCGGACATGGAACCAACATAATTCAGGGCTTGGCGATTTCCATGAAATCAACCGCGCTTCCGGTACTTGTGATTGCCGCAGGCATGCTTGGCGCCTATGAACTGGCCGGTCTTTACGGCGTGGCAATCGCGGCTATGTCCATGCTCTCGCTTACCGGTATTATTGTAACAATTGACGCCTTTGGCCCGATTACCGACAATGCCGGCGGCATTGCGGAAATGGCAGAACTTCCTTCTGAGGTACGCGCGGTGACAGATCCGCTTGATGCCGTTGGCAACACAACAAAAGCAGTCACCAAAGCCTACGCGATTGCCTCTGCCGGTCTTGCCGCGCTGGTGCTTTTTGCCGCCTACACAGAAGAGTTTGCCGCTCGGGGAGTACGCATTGTATTTGAACTTGGAGATCCGAAGGTTTTAGTAGGACTCTTTATTGGCGGGCTTTTACCTTATTGGTTTGGCGCGCTGGGGATGGAGGCAGTGGGTAAAGCAGCCGGAGCAGTGGTTAATGAAGTGCGCCGACAATTCAAAGAAATCAAAGGCATTATGACCGGGGAAGGCAAACCGAATTATAGCGCGGCAGTTGATATTGTTACGCGCGCGGCTATTGCGCACATGATTGTTCCGGCGCTTATTCCGGTTGTCGCGCCAATTGCGGTGGGATTTTTACTGGGACCAAAAGCGCTCGGCGGATTGCTCGTTGGATCTATCATTACCGGGTTATTTGTGGCGATCTCCATGACCACCGGCGGCGCGGCCTGGGATAATGCCAAAAAATACATTGAAGCCGGACATCATGGCGGCAAAGGTGGAGATGCGCATAAAGCCGCGGTTACCGGCGACACGGTCGGCGATCCGTATAAAGATACTGCTGGCCCAGCGATCAATCCGATGATTAAAATAATGAACATTGTCGCACTTCTTATTGTCGGGTTTCTTATAAGATAGTTGACATTTTTTCTCTAAAGAGTAAGGTGAGACAAGGAGGAAGACCATGAAAATGGCCATTGCTCTTTTTGTATGTTTGCTGGGATGCAGAACTGCCGCCACGCCCAAGCCATCCTCTTCTGCCGTCGTGTACGCGTCAGGTCCACTTTTCACCCTGATGGGTTCACGAGCCTTTGTGGTGGAAGAATACCACCGCTCCTCACTGGCCTTAACAATGCTGGAGAGAAATAATCGGCTCGGTCAGCGGAAAACCCCCATGAAGTGCGCAGGATATTTGTGGCATTCATTTACATCAATTTCCTACGACTCAGTGGCGGTTATCCGGGTATGCGACGGAATATCGTTTGGACAAAACCGGGAAATCCGCTTTGCAATCGGGGAGTACCTCACGCTGAGTACGAAGTTTGAAAAGATGCTCAAGCACGCACAAGAGATCAGCCGCCCGATTGAACACGCGGCGTTCTACATCAATGTGAGACGGACGGATGATGCCTCCCCATGGTCAATAACGCTCGTCGCTCTTCTGTTTGACGACAATATGCACGAAACCGACATGGAGCGAATGGACGGCAGCTTTTCCGCAGGCAATACTCTGCAAGTTCTATATGACATCTTTGATATCTGGGAGCCCTATTCGGCTCCAGGAGAACGACATTCTACGCCACCAAGGTAATTCTTGGCGGCGTGTTTTTAATGCAGACCCTTGTCATACTTAGGAAATTATGATAAACTTTTACCACTATGAAACACACCCTCAAATCCTTACCCAAAAGTGCTGTAGAGATTACCATTGAACTTGCGCCGGAGGACATGCAATCGTATTTGCAGAAAGCGGCCGCGCAAATGAGCAGTGAGTCCTCTATTCCGGGATTTCGTCCGGGTAAAGCGCCCTATGAACAAGTCGTGGCCCGCTTTGGAGCACAGCGTGTTTGGGAAGAAGCCGCGCAACTTGCGGTGCCGCGCTCCTTTACTGAGACGGTAAAAAAAGAAAATCTGGAAACTATTGGCTCTCCGGAAATTGCAGTCATTAAACTCGCCGCGGATAACCCATTTATTTTTAAAGCCACTATTGCGCTTTTGCCAGAGGTAACCCTGGGTGATTATTCATCAATAAAATTGGAAAGAAAAACTACAACAGTTGAAGCTGCAAAAGTAGATAAAGTCCTTAAAGATTTGCGCAAAATGCAAACCAAAGAAGTGGTGGCAAGCCGCCCCGCCTTGGCGGAGGACAAAGTTGTATTGGATATGGCGATGTCGCTGGACAGCGTGCCACTTGATGGCGGAGTGACCAAAGATCACGCGGTTTATATGGATGAGGAATATTATGTGCCGGGCCTTAAAGAACAACTGGTTGGACTGAAAAAAGGCGACACTAAGGAATTTCAACTTAAATTCCCTAAAGAACATTATCAGAAAATGATTGCGGGCAAGGATGTGGATTTTAAAATTGAAATCAAAGATGTGTTTGAACTGACGCGGCCGGAACTTACGGATGAATTTGCGCAAGAGCTTGGTCAAAAAACCATTGCTGATCTTAAAACCATTATTCACGGTAATTTAGAGCACGAGGCCAAGCAAAAAGACGAGGAGCGCGGCGAAATTGAGCTTTTGGAAAAGGCCATTGAAAAAACTAAATTTTCCGATGTGCCGGATATTTTAGTAAATGAAGAAACACACAAAATGCTGGCTGAGCTGGAAGACGGTATTGCGCGGCAAGGTCTGGAATTCAACGACTACTTGCAAAAAATTGGCAAAACACGCGATCAACTGCGGCTGGACTTTGCGCCGCAAGCGATAAAGCGAGTTAAAACAGCGCTCTTAATGCGCAAATTGGCGCACACCCAAAACATCTCCGCAACCGAAGAAGAAATTGACGCGGAAGTCGCGCGTGTTTTGGAATTATACAAAGACGCGCCAGAACAGCATGAACAAATCCGCTCTGTCGGCGCTCGACAATATCTAACCAACATACTTATGAATCGAAAAGTGATTAACTGGCTAAAACAGGTAGCCGCAGGTCTTTAGCCTGCGCAATCATCGAAACAACTCATACACGAACAGCACCACCTCAATCAAAATCAACGCCACAATTATAATTTCAAGGCGCTCTGATCGTCTAGTTTGCAAAATGGACAAGAGCGCTTTTGAATTATCTTGAATGGAATCCAACTTAAACTCCACAGCCCGAAAACGATCATCCAGTTCGTACATTTTGCGCATGTGCCCAAACAGCGTTTCCAATTCCGGCGAATCCCAAGTAATATCCGGCTTGTCCAACAGAGAAAGACGCGAAAGAATCTGCTGTAAAATCAAATTGGTCGTACCCAGAATCTTAATCAGATCACTACCGCGCACGCGCAGTTTGCTTTCGCGTTCCAAATTCAAATTAATGCGCTCAAATTTATGCAGTACGGTTTCCACCACATTTTCAATGTGCTCTACTGATACTGATTGAGCCAGCACTGTGGCAATCAAAATCAATTTATCCAAAGAAAATTCCTTAATACGCACCTCGTCAAAAGTTACCGCGTCAGTTTCATTGCCAATGGCCACACTGTAATCTTCGCGAATCAGTTTTGGAATTACCGCGTGCGCGTATTTACGGAAACTGCCTGCTACTTTCTTTTCGTTTTTGACATTGAAAAAGACCAAAGCGCCAAATGAAAACGCAAAAATATACGATTCTCCACCCGGTTGTAATACTACCAAATTGCGCTCTTTCTCCGCCACCGGAAACGGCGGCTTTTTCAACATCCGCGTCAAATCCATCCCCCTGCCAATTGCAAAGGCATTGATTGAATATGTTTGTGGCATATTGCTTTTACTTAACACACTAATTATACCGCTTCCCCCTATTCATGTCGAAGTATTGACAAAACACGCTTTTTTTGTTTTAATCAATCTAGTTCTTCAAAAATGCCCTGGACGGGCTGCTTGCATGGTGCAAGATGGCCGGCCTTGGCACTTCCGCTCGTGGGACAAGGGCCTATGAGCTAGGAGGTTCGGCATGATGACAACGAAATACAAGAGGTGTGAGGAGTGTCTTCAGGATAAAACCGTGGGCCCGATGCTCTGGCGCGAGTCCATGTATATTCTGCTCTACGTGCTGTTCGTCGTCCTCCTGGGCTCCACGTTCTACTGGTTAGTAGTCGATTTCCAGGCGCATCACTACTGGTCCGTGGCCTTTCTGACGGTGGTCGTATTCCTGGTCCTCATCCTCATCTTCCTGATTATGACGACTGGGCTGTGGCTGTTCGTCGGGCGCAACATCATCGGTCGAATCCTCTATCTCTTTCTCGGCCAAGACGGGACCGAGCACATCCACACGGCTCTGCCCTATCCGCAGCCCGCGGTCTACATCCAAGTCCGCCACGGCGGCTGGTTTCGCAAGCCGGGCAAGGTCGTGGGCATGGCGCCCGCCTGCTTCTGGACCGTGTCACACGCCTGGAACGGACTGGAGGTCGTGTGGATTCGCGATAAGTGGGGACATGGGCTTGCGCTTCCGGTCCTGCGGCTACTGCCGATCGTGGCGCGTTTCTCAAGCGTGGCCGACTTTGAAAGCATGGTGCTGGGACTTGACCACTTGGGCGTCGGCGTCTACGAGACGATTGACTGGCTCAAGGAGTCGCGTGATCGCACCAAGTCCAAGATCGGGCAGGAAGCGCGCGAGCGGCTCGAGCAGATCAGCGCCTTTGCCCCGCCAAGCCTGCGCGAGCGTTGGCTCCAAGGGCTGCGCGTCCGCCGCGCCGCTGCGCAGACTCATCCACAGGACGCATAGTTCACTAAAAACAAATCATCCTTCCACGTTCCTTCCGTGCGCCGGGCACGTTTCAATCCCGGCTTTTTCTTTTCTCCACCCATTAAAAACAAACGACTCAAGTATTTGCGATCGCAAAATATTGAGCCGTTATCATTTTATTACTAAACATCCGCCATGGCAGGCGGATTTCTTGTTTATTATTTTGTTAAAATGCTAGGCGGGAAATGAATTCATTAAATATGTTCTCGCGCGATGAGTTCTGGAATTCCCTTAAAATCATGGATATTTTTAGTAATAAGCGGTGCATGCATCTCAAGCGCAGTTGCCGCAATGAGAAGATCTGGGAGTTTTGTTGCCCTTGTTCTCCCAAGTTCGGCGGCACGGCGCGCAATCAACAAGTCAATATCAAAAGTCACCATAATATCAAGAAGATCACTAATAATTTTGAGATCATTATCTCCCAATCCCGGATATCGAAGGGCTTCCGCAACAGTGATCACTGATACACAAAGCTCCATCTCTGGAGGAACCCTTTTAAGAATGCCCTCCTTAAGATGGAGCAAAAGAATATTAGTATCAAGTAAAATACGCATATCATCTTACGCATCCCATTCTGACCGAATCCTTTTTTGCCATGCCACTACATCATCCATAACTTTATGCTTAAGAGCCCCGGCAGTGCGTTGAAGCACTTGGGCGCGTTTATTTTGCGTATCTCCTTCAAGTAGGACAAGATGCCCGCGAATATCCGCGAGCTGATGCTCTATTTTCTTTAATTGTGTGTTAAGTTGCTGGGCGGTGGTGGTAGCCATAATGATAATTCTACTTTATCTAATTCTGCTTCCTTTGTCAAATCCATCCCCCTGCCAATCGCGAAGGCATTAATAGTATACGTCTGCGGCATAGTTAAGTTTGTCATTGCGAGGCCAAAGGCCGCGGCAATCTCCTCTTAGTATTCCCCGAGCTTAGTCGAGGGGCTACACCATTATATCACAATCGCTTCCACAATTGTTGCCAAGCAACCCTAAGCAGAAAACCTCAAGATGCATCATCACCTACAAGGATTGCGGGCAGTGTGGCCATATCATTGGTGATTGGGATCGCTTCTGCCTGAAGTGCGGCAAGCCCCGCGAAACTGCTCAAAAGAAACTGCTCGCACTTCTACCATAACCATCCTTCCGTGCGCCGGGCACGTTCCCCCCGGCCCTTTCTTTTTATCCACCCATTAAAAACAAACGACTCAAGTATTTGCGATCGCAAAATATTGAGCCGTTATCATTTTATTACAAAAAATCCGCCATGGCAGGCGGATTTTTTGCTTGCAAATTATAATGGTCATCTATACCGGCACTGGCTCACCAATCGTCTTAAGCGTAAGCTGAACACTGGGATTGTCTGATGGAAGTATCTTAATGCGTTTTCCATATTGTGCGTGCAACATAGTAAGAAACTCATCTGCCCATGAAGGTGTTAAAACCAATACTTTCCCAAAATCTAATTCAATAAGCTCTCCCTCCTTAAGATCGCGCAATACATTTGCTTGCAATGCCAAAGCGGCCTCCCGTCCGGCAGGTCTTGAAAGTAAAGATTCCCCAAATTTACTGATATCAACTCGCATAGATTATTTTAATGCACTTCATTGGCGGTATTACTGCTTCTTTTGCCTTGGCCCATTCAAATGCGTTCATAGTATTGGTATTATAGCATGTTTCATAAACCCCTCTAGCTCTTCCTTATCTCCGACGCTGCGGTACGGAGTCCGACTGGAACGTCGGACCTAAGGGGAGGAAAATGGAGAAAGCTCTCCCCAATTTTTGCCTGTTTTGAGTTCTACAAGGATTGGGACTTTGAAAGTGTGCACGGTTTCCATGATGGATTTAATTTTTGGTGCAATTTCTGTCACTTGATCTTCTTTAATTTCAAAGACCAATTCATCATGCACTTGGAGAAGCATGCGTGCATTAGTATGTAGTATGTAGGAAGTAGCACGTAGTTCTTGATGAATTTTAATCATGGCCATTTTCATCAAATCTGCTGCGGTGCCTTGAACCGGCATATTAATGGCCATGCGCTCGGCCGCGGCGCGGACTTGTTGCACACCGGAATTTATTTCCGGAAGATATCGCCGGCGGCCAAAAAGCGTTTCTACATATCCTTTGGTGCGGGCTTTCTCTTTTAACCCTTCCAAATAATCGCGCAAGCCATTAAACACTTCAAAATAACGCGCGATAAATTGTTCGGCTTCATAGCGCGGCATACCGGTTGATTGCGCAAGCGCAGTGGCACCCATGCCATAAATAATTCCAAAATTAATGGCTTTGGCATTGCGCCGCATCTCCTTGGTTACTTTATCCTCAGCTACACCAAACATCAATGAGGCGGTATGGGCATGAAAATCATGTCCACTTTTAAATGCCTTAATAAGTTCAGGATCGCCGGAAAGCGAAGCCGCTACGCGCAATTCAATTTGCGAATAATCCGCAGACAAAAGCACATATCCTTTTTCAGCCACAAAGGCTTTGCGAATCAGGCGTCCGGTTTCAGTGCGAATCGGAATATTTTGCAAATTAGGACTTGATGAGGAGAGTCGACCCGTAGCAGTTACAGCTTGATTAAAAGTAGTGTGCACCCGGCCGTCTTTTTTATCAACTAATTCTATAAGAGCGTCAGTATAGGTGGATTGCAATTTGGCAATCTCGCGATAATCAAAAATTAAATCCACAATGGGGTGTAGTCCGCGCAATTTTTCAAGCTCGCCCGCGGCAGTGGAGGCAACTTTGCCTTTGGCGGTTTTTTTAATGCGACCAGTTTCCGGAGCTAGTTTCATTTTTTCAAACAGCACCTCGCGTAACTGCATTGGTGAGGCAATATTAAATTCCTCGCCCGCGAGTTTGTGGATTTTTTTCTGAAATCCGTCTAACTCTTTGGCAAATTGCACAGATAATTTTTTTAAATAGGGCGTATCCACTTTAATGCCAATCCCCTCCATTTTCGCAAGCACTGGAATAAGCGGCATTTCAATACTTTCAAATACTGGCGTGAGATTCTCTTTTGCCAGCTCCCCTTGAAGTTTTTGTGCAAGCAATACCACTGCTTGACCATTCAGCTCCATATTGTGCTCACGCAAAACACTTTCAAAGTCATGCATGCCTCTTCCCGGATGCAAAAGATAAGAGGCAATCATGGTGTCAAAAAATGGAGGAGGTAGTGCGTAGGGGGTAGTATGTAGTATTGATTTTAGATCGTGGCCGATGATGGTGTTGCCTTCACGAACATAAAGGGGTGACATCCCACCCTCACCCTTCCCTCTCCCTGATGGAGAGGATGACTGAAGGTCAGGTGAGGGGTTACCCAACAACGATCCTTGTGCTTTTTGCGCAGGCTGAAGACCTGCGGCTACATCTTTTTTTTCCAATCGCGCCAACAAATTCCTGAATTCAAATTTTTCAAAAATCTCTTTCAACTTATTCTTATCTGGTTCGCTTAGTTTACAATCTTTGAGCGATACTGAAAGCGGCACATCTTTTACCAATTCCACCAGCTTCTTGCCAAGCATTGCGTCTTCTCGATATTGTTTTAACAGCTCCAACACTTTGGGCCGTATTGTTTTAGCGCGTACACTTTCTTTATCAATTTCTTTGTATAGTTTTTCTACTGAGCTAAACTCCTTCAATAATTCCACAGCAGTTTTTTCGCCAATACCGCGCACACCCGGAATATTGTCAGATGGGTCGCCGCGCAAGGCCTTGTAATCCACCATTTGCTCCGGCGTGAGTCCATAGCGCTCTTGCACTGCTTGTGCATCATAGATAAATGTATCGGAAAATCCTTTGCGAAAACTGTAAATTTTGGTATTCTCATCCACAAGTTGCAATGTGTCCATGTCTCCAGTTACAATAATCGTTTCGATTTGTGATTTGGTGCTTGGGATTTGGGATTTTCGCGACAAAGTCGCGATTACATCATCAGCTTCAAATCCCTCTTTCTCCACTACCGGAATATCAAACGCGCGCACCACTTCTTTAACCAGTGGCAGTTGATCATATAATTCTTGCGGCTGTTTTATACGTTGCGCTTTATATTCTTTGTATAACTTGTGCCGAAAAGTCGGCGCGGCTAAATCAAAAGTTACCGCCGCGTATTCCGGCTTGAGCTCCTTCAATGCCTTCATCAAAACTGTTGTAAATCCATATACGGCATTGACTATTTTACCGTCTTTGGTGGAAAGCGGCGGAAGCGCATGAAATGCCCGGTGCACCAGGGCATTGCCGTCAATTATCATAAAGCGTTCTTTGGACATAGTATGCTTATCTTATCACAAAATTAAAAGACCGGCCCGTGCGCTTGCGCGTCGGTGCCGGCGGAAACTCTCAGACCAAGACCAGCTTGGCCTGGAATTCACTCGTACTGATGTACTTGGAAGGTGCTCCCTACCAACTCACGGGCAGGGCTTGTCGCCGTCGCTGGCGACTAGAGCGGAGCCGAAGCCGAGACGAGCGCGGCGCCTGCCTTGCCGAAGAGCTCCGGCAGATCAGCCGTCGGAACCTGCCAGGTCCCGGGTTCCAGCGTCTTGGCCCCGACGCCCACCTCGATGATCGCGACCTCGTGGCTCGCGAAGCAGCGGAAGACGATGCTGTTGACATCGCCCTCGCGCGCGACGCTCGTGATCTGACTGCTTCCGATGCTCGACAGGTTGAGCGTGTCGCTGCACTGCCGATCGCCTTCGAGCGTCGAGCAGAGCACCGCGCGGTTGTTCTGGATCCGCGGCGGTAGCGACATGATCGCCGAGACGCCGGGTAGCGCGTTGCTCATGTTCCAGGCGACCCGCCCGGCCGTGCCCGTCTTGGCGGTTGCGAATGGCAGGAACCACAGGCAGTTGCTCCTTGCCTCGCGAGCCACGTAGCCACGGGGCTTGGGCAGGAACACCACCTCGGTGAAGTCCAGGTCCTGCGTCGTGAGGTCGATCGGCTCCGCCGTCGGGCTCGAGTAGAGGTAGTAGCCGATCACGCCCGTGGGCTTGCTGCACACGAGCACGTTCTTGTCCTCGCGCACGAACAGCCCCTTCAGGCCCTTGACGATGCTCGCGCGCGCGGGGTTGTTCTGGATGCCCGGAGTGCCGGAGAGCAACTGCACGCCCTCCACCTCGGTGAACGTGTCGACGGCGTGGTCCTTGCCGTACTCGTACACGCCGAGCGCGCGCTTCTCGCCGATCCGCTGGCCCGCCTCCGTCGTGAAGAGGGCGATGTTCTGGCCGTCGGGCGCCACGCAGACCCCGCGAATCTGCTCGATCCGCAGGTTCGGGTCGATCGCCGCAAGCACGGCGAACTTGTCGGGGTGAAACTCTGTCCGCTTGACCGTGTTCAAGGTCTTTTCTCCTGTTGTTCTGGCTCTTCCCCTGGACCAAGACCTTCTGCTTTGAGCCATAGCAGTGTCTTGTGGTAGCGAGTTTTCTAGGGTCTACCTAGGCCTCGCTTCCGATTTGCCCGGAAAGTTCGGGCGCTTTTCCCACTTTCGTGGGTTATGCTCCATCCTGTGGAGCCCAGAAGAATGTACCTCTTCTGTTATAGGTTCAGGCGCTCATGCAGTGCCAGGTACATGGCTTACTCCACATGAGCTTTATTCCGACATGTTGCCGGTTTCCTCCTTTTCTTCCGTGCAGTGACGAAAGCTGGCAATAGTATAATGGAGGGCCAAAAATCTGTCAAGTCTTGCCCTTGCGAGGTCTTTTCTTTTTTCCTCCATTGGCCAAAGTAAGCTTTTCTGCAAGATCATGTAGTTTTGGCCAGTCTTCTTTTCGATTCACAGTTTTAATCATAACCATTTCTTTCCAAATTTTGAAGGCTTCTGCTTTTTTACCTTCCAAAGGGTAATCCAAAAAATGCCACACCAGCTTCATCAACTCATCCATACGAAAAACCTTTAAGTTTACTAATTCTCCGGAAGTATATGTGAAACCGTTCATAGTATATGTTCGCGCAGGACTATGGTATATCTCTCCACAACCAAAAAATTCTTTAATTTTTTCAAGTAAAGGCAGATCTTTTACATTAAGCTTGATGGCAAAATAGGGATAAACCCTTCCTCCATTTTTTGTATAGGTGAAGGTTCCCTCACCATCGATTAAACCACTAATATAGTGTGGATTGATCATATTCGCTTATTAGTGAGGCGGATCATTTTTAGCAAATTATCACACTTCCTGATTCAGAACCGCGCGCTTTCATTCACGCCACGCGGAGCGTGGCGAATCCTTGCAAAATCCTTTCTGGCGGAGGGGGTGGGAGTCGAACCCACATGCCCTTGCGAGCGCCGGTTTTCGAAATCCCGCACGAGAGAGCGGAGGGTGCAGGATTCGAACCTGCAAGGGCTTGCGCCCGCTGGTTTTCGAGACCAGTGCCTTAGCCGTTCGGCACAACCCTCCGCTCTCCATACGGGACACCGCCGGTTCCCATGCCCCGCATCGAGCTCTGCTCTGGTGCGGGGTTAGCCATTCGGAGCACCCCTCCATTATTATATAAGCGATTTCGATAAGAACGGTTTAATATCTTCTGGACGGAGCAATCGCACATCATTGGCAACTTTCGTCAAGCCAAAGGATTGTCCTTTTGCAATCCCGACATACTGAACCTTTTTACCAAATGATTTTACTTCTTCAACCGCCGCCACTAAGTCCGTGTCCGAGCTGAGTAAATACGCAATGTCATATTTATTTTCGCGAGCAAAACGGATCATCTCTACGGCAAGCCGTACATCAACGCCTTTTTCATGGAATGTTTTATCCGGATGTTGAATAAGTTGTCCCAGTGTTATGAATATTTTTTGTTGTTGTAATTTTGCAATTAGTTTTTGTTGATTCGCATACATTTTTTCAGCTTTCTCGTTATTACGTTGACGACGTATTGCGCCAACATAGTAGTGTGCTTCCATTAGGGTATCAGGTTGTACAATCCATTCCGCAAGCCCGCGAAAATTGAAATTAAGCAAGCTGTACTTTCCGTTGACTTGTTCCGATAAATCTCTTAATCGGAAGTAAAAATTGCTTCCATCAATAAATACGAATGCTTTTGTCATACTATAATCAAAACTGCCGTCCCCCGCCGAAGCGAGAGAAGGCAGTGGGATTAACAATCCTAGTATATCACGTCCTTATCTGTTGTCAAGAGGGGTTGCGAAAGCGTTGATTTTGAAAGTTCCATTCCCAAAGCATACACGATCCAGAACAAAATAGCAAGATCGTTTTTGAAGTATGGAACGTCAACGAGGCCGTGGATCAATACGACGACCATACTGGTCATGACCGCGATGGTATACGGTTCATAACCCACCCTACCCTCCCTTATCTCCGACGCCCTGCTGGGTCGGAGTCCGACTGAAGCGTCGGACCTAAGGGAGGGGAATGTTGTGCGAAAGAAAATTATGATAAGCCACACAAAGGCGAAGAGGCCCAGTAGTCCGGTTTCTGACCAGAAATTGAGCACGATATTGTGTGGATATTCAAAAATCTCAAGGTAGGTTGCTTTGTGGTATGGCGCAAGCGTTTCTTTATAGCCCGCTAGGCCAGCGCCAAGGATTGGGCGACCTGCACCGAGTGGCGTGGAGGTGTCTTTAAGCATTTGCCAAGTTTCCGTCCACTGCGTGCGCCGCACATGGCCGGACCAGTCGCGCAATAATAGCTCGTCCTTTATACTTGGCATAACCCGCAGTAAAAGTATAGTCAGTCCGGCGATCGCAAGTATGTAGTATGTAGTATGTAGTATGTAGAATTTCGTTGCGGTCAATTTACTACGATCGTAGGTTTTTGACCGCACGAACCAAAGTGCATATATTAATAAAAGTCCGGCCGCAATCCCCACCATCGCGCCGGTGGATTTTGCAAAGACAATCGCAACAATTGTCGCAATTGTGACTAACAACCAATAACCAATAACAAATAACTGCCGCGCATTCGCGCGAGATTCTTCGCTACGCTCAGAATGACGAAATTTAGTGAGAAGTTGTGCAATAAACAATGGCACAAGCGGAGCAAGGAAAAGCGCAAGCGCGTTGGGGTAGGGGAAAATGCTGGTCACGCGCAACTCTGTATCCCAGGGTGGTGGAATTCCAAAGCCCGTGAAGCGTTGGTAAATGGCGTAGAGGGAGAGTGCTAGAGCAGTAAGGGAAAGGGCGGCTATGATTTGCGTAACGTGTAACGTGTAACGTGTAACGTGGTTTCGAATAAGATCGCGGAGCACAAAGAAAAATAATATTGGTTCTACAAAATATGCTTTCCAAATCCCGGAAGCGGCACGCAAGTCCGGAGAAACAAACATAGAAAGAGTGGAGGCAAGGAGAAAAAGTAACAGCGGAATGTAAAATGATAACCCTACCCTGCCTCCCCTTAAGTTAAGGGGAGGTGAGGAGGGGTTATGAATTCGCGAATTTCGTTTGACGAACCAGACAGCAAAAATTATGAGAATCATTCCCTCCAGTACAGTCATCGGAATCGGGCCAACGCGGAAGCGAATTAGATAAGACGGAAGTGCGGCAATTACAAAAAGTACAGCCCAGTTTAGGCGTTTCCACGCAAGAACTGTAAATAGTATGTAGAACGTAGTAAGTAGTATGTAGTAGTAATTCATAACCCACCCTGCCCTCCCTTATCTTAAGGGAGGGAACGTATTGAAAGGATTTCTCGAATCATTTCTTTTTTAATACCGCCCAACGCAAACAGCGCTATGCCATAGATTAATGTGCCGCCAAATAAAAGTACAAGGAAATGATAGGTGGAGAAAATGTAAAGGGTATAGCCCATGATGGCGGAAGCCAAAATACTTCGCCAGAGCACAAAGTTATTAGGTTTTAATTTAGTCACGCGGGAGACCACCATAAAGGTGATGAGCATAATCAAAAACTCTGTTCCCACTGTTGTCCAAGCCGCGCCAAACATTCCATAATGCGGAATAACCAGCGCGTAGGCCGTGAGGCCAAGCACGGCAGTTGCGGCATATCCCAAAATCATCGGTTTTTGCTTGTTCAATACTACAATTACATGTCCAAACAGCGTGGAAAAAAATATCGCCACCATGCCCAGCATTAAAATTCCCAGCACTGTACCGGAAGCGGCAAAATTAGCACCGGCAACAAAAGCCATAAGTTTTGTGCCAAGCATTAGCGCGCCAACCATCAAGGGAAAAGCGATAATTGTGTAGGCATCAAAGGCACCTTGGTATATTCTTGTAAATCTTTCGCGATTGCCAGCCACCCATGCGGCAGTAAGTGGTGGGAGAACAAGTCCGATAAACATGGTCGCTACAGCGGTAAATTGATCAATGACCCGATAGGCCGCGCCGTAAAATCCCACCTCAGCTTGCGGCCGCAAAACCGAGAGGATTATAGTGTCAGCTTTAAGATAAATTAAATTGAAAATTATTGACACGCCAATAGGCCAGGAAGTCCGAATAATTTTTTTCCATATTTCGCGGTCAAAGGCAAAGCGCAGTTTGATAAATTTGGAAGCCGCCTTACGAGTGGCAATATATTGTGCAATACTGCCGGCCACAACCGCGGCCATAAACCAAAGCAGTCCCGCACTAAAATAGGCAGCCAATGTTACGCCGGCCAGAAGCACCACGCGGCCAATCAACTCTGCCACAACTACATAACCCATGCGCAATTCTTTTTGAAAAATCGGCGTGAGCGTTTGCCCCATGATCACGGCTAGAAAGGAAAAACTTGTCAGGAGAATTCCCTGTTTTACTTCAGGTGGATAAGGAAAGAAGAGCGCGACAAGTGGCGCAAGACCGAGAAAGACGATTGCTGACACGAAACGGAGGGTCATTAAGTTGGACATCAGGCGGGATGCATCGTTCATAACCCCTCCTGCACCTCCCCTTATCTTAAGGGGAGGGTTTGAATTGTCTCCCCCTCTTAAGGTAAGAGGGGGTTGGGGGGAGTTATGTATTTCACTCAACATCCGATTAGCCGTGAGGGTCAGTCCAAAATCAACCGTGATGCCGAAGAATTGCAAAAAAGCAATGATAATGGAGTAGCCGCCAAAGCCATCCGGCCCTAAGGCGCGGGTCATTATTGCCACTACAATCAGCGCGAGCGCAATGGATATAACGCGGCCAATAAGTTGAACAAAAGTATTTCTGGCCACCGCGCGAGTAAGCGACATAGTTTATATAGTGTACTTCCCTCAGGTTTATTTGACAAACTCAATGTTGTGTGATACTATAAATAACTAACTTTTGATATTTTTATATGGCACGCAATGCTGAAGCACGGAAACCTGTTCCGGAATCGGAAAAACCCTATGCGGTTACTCCTGATACTGCAGGCGGAAAAACCGTCTCTGGAGAGATAGGTGCAGAATCTAAAAAACCCAAACTAACCATTATTGAAGGAGGCAAAGGAAAAGGAGAAGTTGTGGAGACAGAAGCAGAGCGTGAATTTTTCAAAAATGGAGAACGCATGGAAAAAGAATCAGCTGCTGCTCAACAATTAGAAGCAAACCGGCAAGAATTAAAAAATGAAAAAGCAAGTATTTTTAACCGCATGAGACGGAGTATGGATTCGCTTAAAGGATTATTTAATTCTTTGGCTGAGGCAAAAGTCGTAGCGCCGGAAACCGCAAAAAAATTAACAGAGCAAGCTGATGAAATAGAGGATCTGACTGAGTTTGCAACTGAGATAAGCGAAGAGCAAGGACAAGTAGAAGGGGCAATGGTTGCAATTGGAAGCGACAAAGATTTTGATGCTTTGATCAGCGCGCGCGTACAAGAGATGCAAGCCGAAAATTTTACGCAAAAGCAGCGCGAGCGAGCGGAAGAGATGCTTAATGTTTTACGCCAAACAGTGGCGGAGCGTCGTCTGGAACGCGAGAAGGCGAAAACTGAAGCCGAAGCCAAGGCACAATTTGAGAAGCAAACAGAAGAAATTTTGGAAGGGACTGAGTTAGAGATTCCCGGTCAAAAAGATGTTATTAAGAAATGGCTTGAGGGCCATTCTCAAGATTTAATGGATGCGGCAATTGACGCAGCAGAAGGACGAGAAAGATTAAAAGAGATACCGCGCATAGAAGATGATTCGGAAATGAATGCTTGGCTTATGCCTGATTACGATGTGCCATCTGACGCGTCAGATGAGGAAAAAGAACAAGCCGCTGCTAAGTTCGAAGCTCGTCAAGCGCGCCGCCAAGACGCGATTGCGAAAGGAGAATTATTTGCAACACCACAGGCCAAAGCAGAAGCAGAAGCCAGAAAAAAGACGCCGGAAGAGCGGTTGAAAAATAATGAAGCAGATCTTAAAAAAGCGGAAACAAAAAGAAATCAATTGATCCAGGATGTGGAAACATTATTTGAAGCAAAGTTTAAAATTAAGAATTTTGACATGGAAGAAGTGGCGAGTGATCAGTCCGCCAGAGATAAGTTGATCAAACAGCTTAGTAAGGAGTTGCGCGGTTTTGGCAAGCGGGCAGAACGTGCGAGTTTACGAGAATGGATGAAGGATTGGGTTGAAAACGAAAAAGAGATTAGAGCTCTTCAAGGCGCAATTCAGCTTGGAAGCGAAAATATCAGTAATCCTGAAGGTGCGGAAATTCGTGCCTTGCGCCGTGGTCTGGAAGCCACGATACGCTCAGCTACACCTGAAAGGAAAGAAAGAATTGCCGGCATGGTAAAAGCGGCATAAAATTCAATAAAAAAGCGGCCTGAAAAGGCCGCTTTTAGTATGGTTTGGGTGGCCTTGACAATGGGAAATAGGCATGATATACTAGGGCGTTGACAATTAAAAAGCGGGGAGGAACCCCGTTTTTGCATATTCACTCCTGGATACTCGCGCTCACGACAAGCATGGAGGTTAATTTCTAGGGTAGCTTGGTCTCCGACTCGGCTTCCCCTAATACTAATCTTCTTGAGCGCGAATACTTGGGAGTGATTTTAATTTTGCACAACGATTGGCGGCGCGGTATCGGGCGTAAGCGGCACTTCTTCCGGCAACGGCTCTGGCGCAGTAAGTTTTTCAACGCCGAGCAAGCAGACTTCCTGCCATGGCCGATAGCGGCTAAAAAATTCTTTTTCTTTTACCGTGCCGTCAGCGTAAGTAACAATGTAGGTGAAGCGCGCGTCTGAGCCAATATGCGCTTTTTCCGTGCATTTGGTTTTTCCCGGTGGAAGCTCGGTAGTTTCAATAATTTTTTTCTCCGGAGGTTTTTTAATGTTGGAAATTTCCGGTTCCGTTGTTTTCGCAATACGGCCATCCTTGGTTCCCCAAAGATCAAAGGTCAGTGTTGATCCGCTGACATGAGTGGTAAGTAAAAGCCAATTGCCGGTGTCATTGATAAACTTAAAATCCGGAGCCGGATCATAAATTGTGGCATCCATGCCAACAGGCGGTTCGTAGTAGGAAACCCGGTAAGAGTGATTGGCGCGCGCAGTTACCGGAAGTCCGGCATTTAGCACCACACGAAACATGGTTGTTCCAATCTGGCAAAGCCCGCCGCCGATCTCTGGCGTAGTGCGTCCTTCGGACGCTTTGATAACCAGTTCTGGCAAATAGCCGTTTTCTTCAGTAAAAGGGCGCAGATGTTCAAGCAAAGAAAATTCTTCGCCTGGCGCGATAAGCGTGCCGTCCAAAATTGCCGCTCCGCGTTTGATATTTTTAACGCGGTTTACCGGACTACCTTTAAAGCTCGTTGTGCCGCGTCCGACCAGTTCTTTAATTCCAAAATCCGCCGCGCCTTTTTGAGGGGTAACGCGTGGAGCCAACTCTTTAACCGCAAGGGCAATGGGTTTTTGCGCAAGAATCGCGCTTGCGATTGCTGCGGCATTTTCTTCGCGCGGCAATTCTATGCCGGGCGTGCCAAGATCAAATTCTATAACTTTTTTACCATCCTCGCTTAGTTCAAAGATCGCATTTATCGGTTTTCGCTCCACTTCTTTTACGATTGTATCAAGCCAGGTCGCGATTTTTACTTCATCAAGCGCTACAGCGATTTTGTCCCCATCTTTTTTTGCAGTTAACCAGTCCGCAAGAGTTTCATAGGAAATCATCCATTTTTTATCTTGCAGTGTTACCTCAGGCGCGCCGTGCTTAAAAAGCGTCTCTGCCTCATCTACCTGCTTTAGAAGATCATCAGTCATTATTTCCGCAGATATAGGTTGCAGAGCAAGCTCAAGAGGAGCAAGGGTGAGCGTGCTGGCATATTCTGTGAGTTTTTTCGCTACGCTTTCCATGTCAATCATGTTTCCTGACACATCCGGCGTGATTGTAACTGTGGCTTTACCATCTTGAAAGGTAACTGCAAAGGCGGCGTTTTTAGGGTCGCTTTCAATGCTGGCAAACGCCTCATGCAGGGTTTTGCTCAGCACTTCTTCATTGAGATCAACAACTGGCGCGATCGTAATTCCTGAGACGCGCGCGGTCAGTCGTTCATTAAAACGTTTAAGTGATGAGCCGGAATTTCCGATTGTCTGTGCTTGACTGATAGTTGCATCTACATCAAAGGAAACAATATCCGCAAGCGGCACAGCGGCCCGCGTAGAGTCCGCAATAAAAGTAAGCGGAGTATTGCTGAATTCTTCAAATCGCGCTTGCAACTCTTTACGCGCACTCGCAGTACTTTGCCCACCGATCTCAACAGCGGCAACGCGGACATGCGGATAAATTTCCCCGCGCGTGGCAAAGGCGTCAAATAGCGGTGCGCCAATAATAAGTACACCAAAAACGGCCGCTACGAAAAGCCGCCGTTTTTTTGGTTGTGGTGCTCCCGGCGCGGGGATAAACCCGTTCATACTTCAGTATTCAAAATTTCGTTCAAAATTGATTTGGCCAGTTTTTCCCGTGCTTCTTCTTCCGAGGCGCTTTGGGAAATCATGAGAAAGAGCGCCGCGCCTTCCTTGGCTTCTTTGGGGAGCTCTTCTTTTGGCATAACTAACTCCTGTCCGCCTTCAATACGCAGAATCGCAGAACTTCCCTCAAATCGATCCAATATGGCCTTCATAACTAATCTTCCTCCACCTTCAACTTTATATTTCCACCCTTGGTTTTGGGAAGTTTTATAGAAAGTATGCCGCCGCGAAATATTGCTTCAGCTTTTGTGACATTTATCTCTGCAGGTAAAATTATCGTGCGGCTAAATGCACCCCAATGGCATTCTTGGCATAAGTAGTTTCGCTTTTCAGTCTCTTCATCATACCGTTTGCCTTTGATGGTAAGCATATCATGGGTGAGCGAAAGCGAAAGATTTTCAGGTTTTACCCCCGCGATCGCGGTTTTTACAAAAATCGCTTTGTCAGTTTCATACACATCAACCGCAAGTTCACCCTCATCGCTACGGGTGAGCCAAGGGATTTCACTATGGCTTTCGGGACGGAGAAATTCTAAAGAGTAGTCAGGCATATTTGATATAGTGTAGCGCAGCACGATAGAAAAGGCAAATTATTCTTGCAAATGGGAAAGATAATCTTCTACATCATCAAAGCCAGCATCTTTGGCTTCAACTGCCCACTTTGCTCGGGCTTGTGCTTTGGGAGTTTTGGCATCCTGTTGACGGACACGATTTTGATAGGTTTGCGCCAGCGCCGCAATGCCTTCTTTGTGAAAAAGTTCTCGGATTCTTGTATAATATTCCCTGCGCAATTCAGGATCATTAGTAGCTCTGTCTACTATATAATTAATAGCTTCTCGTTCACCATCTCCGCGATTAAAAATACGCCAGGCCGCTTTTATCGCAAGATCCATCATTTTATTCGCCTGTTCAAGATCGCGATTGTCCGGAGGTTCTTGCTCGAGTTCGATTTTAATAAGTCCAGATTCTCGTCTTTCCGGCATAGGATTGACTGAATTCAAAAAATAGTTTATCCTTAGATTAATCTTATACGATTATGGCGCCATCGTCTAGTCTGGTCTAGGACACAAGCTTTTCAAGCTTGGTACCCGGGTTCGAATCCCGGTGGCGCTATTTGTGAAATTATGCGTATTACAAAGTACGGACACTCATGCCTTTATATTGAGGAAGGCGAAGCGCGGATTTTGATTGATCCGGGAAATTATGTGTTTAAGGATTCCTTGGTCAAGCCGGAAGATTTGCCGGAGTGTAATGTACTACTTTTGACGCACGAACATCCAGACCATACCTATCCCGAAGCGCTTAAAATTATTCTCAAAAATAAGCATTCCGAAAACGGCGCGATCGCGCCAATCTCGGAATTGGTTATTTTGACAAACACAGCAGTGCGGAAAGTGTTGGAACAAAATGGAATCACTGGCAGTGCAGTGTTAGGCCGCGGAGAAGAGCGCATAGTACACGGAGTGACCATTCGCGGCATTGCCTGCGATCACGGCCATATTGCTGATCACATTCCACACTGTGAAAATGTAGGATTTTTTATTGGTGAACGGTTACTGCATCCAGGGGATTGCGTCGCGCCTTCGGAAGAAGTGCATGCCGAAATTCTTGCGGTGCCGGTGGTTGCCCCATGGATGGCAGTGCGGGAGGGATTGGAATTTGTGAAAAAATTAAAGCCGAAATTTGCAATTCCGATCCACGATGCCATCCTTCGTTGGCCTGAGATGCCGTGGTATATGATTTTCCAAACCGGCCTCAAAGACACCGGCATTGAATTCGTCCCGCTCAAAATTGGAGAGGCAAGGGAGTTTTGATTATGCGAATTTTAGGAATTGAAACATCGTGTGATGAAACTGCGGCGGCCGTAGTTGAAGTTCACAGACAACAGTTCACAGTTCACAGTAACATTGTGGCATCGCAGATTAAGATCCATGCCAAGACCGGCGGGGTGGTGCCAGAGGTGGCCGCAAGAGCGCATGTGGAGAAGATTATTCCAGTGGTAGAGCAAGCTTTGAAAGGGGTTCATCCCCTCCTCAATCCTCCCCCATCAAGGGGGAGGAAGAAAAAAGAAGTTCCCCTCCCTCGGTGGGAGGGGCTAGGGGAGGGGGAGATTGATGCTATCGCGGTAACGGCTGGGCCGGGACTGGCGACTTCACTCCTTGTCGGTGTGGAAGTGGCGCGTACGTTTTCGTATCTTTGGCGCAAGCCGGTGGTGGCAGTAAATCATCTTGCAGGGCATGTGTATGCGAATTGGCTTCCCTCACCTGGCCTACGGCCACCCTCTCCCACATGGGGAGAGGGAAAACCGCCACAATTTTCCTCTCCCTCTGGGAGAGGGCAGGGTGAGGGTGTACAATTTCCACTCCTGTGTTTGATTGTGAGTGGTGGCCACACTGAACTGGTGCTTATGAAAAAGCACTTGGATTTCAAGATTATTGGCGCAACGCGCGATGATGCGGCAGGAGAAGCGTTTGATAAAGTGGCCAAGATGTTGGGGTTGGGCTATCCGGGAGGACCAGCCATTTCAAGATTGGCCGAGAAATTCCACCCAAGGCAACCACCCTCACCCCAACCCTCTCCCATCAAGGGAGAGGGAATAAAAGAAAATCCCCCTCCCCTTGTGGGAGGGGTTAGGGGAGGGGGCATTCACTTCCCTCGCCCCATGATTGATTCGCCGGACTTTGATTTTTCATTTTCCGGACTCAAAACCGCGGTTTTGTATTATGTCAGAGATTTTCTTGCGAAAAATAAAGTGGGTAAAAATTCTGCGGCCGCATCAAATCTCCCGCAGGATGCTTTAGTACGTATTTGTGCTTCATTTGAACAAGCCGTGGTGGATGTGCTGGTAGCCAAAACTGTGCGCGCGGCGAAAAAGTACAAGGTGAAAACAGTTCTTCTTGGTGGTGGGGTGGCGGCAAACAAACGCCTGCGCGAGCAATTGGCCAATACGATTAAATCCGAACTACCTACTACGTCCTACATACTACCATCTCTTGCCTACACAACAGATAACGCCGCCATGATTGCCGCGGCTGGGTATTTCATGGCCCGCGCCAAACAATTCACTCCCTGGCAAAAACTTGATGTTGATCCTAATTGGGAACTTGGACAAAAATTCAGACCACTCTCGCGATAAATAATAAATCAAAAATTCCTGATTCATATTGTATAGCGCTTTAACGCAAAACAGCCCTTGTGGGCTGCTTAGTGACTCCTCGTAGGAGTGTGATTCCTCGAATTGATAACCACTGTAAGCATACCACATTCATATAGTTTGTCAATGTAGGGTGTGGATAGATGTGGTTGACTTACCAAGGTGTTTTTCTTATGTGGAGTCATCATAATTGTAGTCGCCGCTCTTTAGGTGGCGCAATTGAACGCAGGCTAAAGACCTGCGGCTACATTTTTGCATAAAAAGAAGAACGCCAGAGGTCGGGGAGACATGGCGTTGCTTGCGGTGGGTGTGAAGAGCGGGTGCGTGGTGGAAGGTGGGAAGGTGCGGCTAGGCGAAGCGCGGGTCGTGGCCGTTGCTGGCTTCGTCGCGCGCGGAATCGCCGCGGTTGTAGCCCATTGTGAATACCCTGTGGAAGGGCTGGGGTTGACACATTTTAAGGGATATGGCATACTAGCAGGTGCAAGATACAGACGGTAAGGAGGCTGAATTTTAAGCTTAAATATGCGAAAAGTTCTGAAATTAACTTGTCCTAGCGGGTAGCCGTCTTTTTTCGGTGTAATTTACGGGTCCCGCGTACGCGGGATCTTTTATTTTCGCTTCAGAGATGAGGTTGACCATCTGATCTGTGGTGCGAACTGGAGAACTTTGACAATTTAATTAGTAGAGAGTAATCGCATCAAAACGAGTTGCTAGTTTCGACTAGTCAACTATTATCAAAAGAATCTAAATTTGTGCTTCAGTGTCAAGGGCGTATGGTGGATGCCTTGGGATGGAGAGGCGATGAAGGACGTAGCAGCCTGCGATAAGCGTCGGGGAGCTGGCAAGCAAGCTTTGATCCGGCGATGTCCGAATGGGGCAACCCTATGCAGTGTTGAACTGCATAATCTCCCACAGCAATGTGGGCGAAGTAAACCTGGTGAAGTGAAACATCTCAGTAACCAGAGGAAAAGAAAATAAAGACCACGAAAATTGAAACACGAAAAGACACGAAATTATTTCGTGAGTTTCGTGCCCGATTTTTTGTGGATATTCCCCTAGTAGTGGCGAGCGAACGGGGAAAAGCCTAGATCTTCTACTTTTAAGTAGCGAGGCGAGTGTTGCATCGAAAGGTGTGACGCTACGTGCGTTGCGGAAGGCTCAAGGGCTACATAAGTAGAAGAAGTTGTAAGTTTGTCATGATCGCTGCCTTGAAAGGCGAGGTAGGGTGTACAAAGCATAGCTTCCCTAGTAGAATCCGCTGGAATGCGGAACCAAAGAGGGTGACAGTCCCGTACGCGAAAGGGGTTATCGCCTTACTATGACTATACTTGAGTACCGCGGGACACGTGAAATCCCGTGGGAAACCGGCGCGACTATGCGCCAAGGCTAAATACTCCTCCATCACCGATAGTGAACAAGTACCATGAGGGAAAGGTGAAAAGTAGGCCGGTGAGGCCGATGAAATAAAACCTGAAACCATACGCTTACAAGGAATCAACGCCGATGCGTAGCATCGGGAATGACGAAACCAGAATGACGAATGACGAATTAAATTTCGACATTCGGATTTCGAAATTCGGATTTCCGCTGCTACGTAGCGGTTATGGTGTTCCTATTGAAGAATGAGCCAACGAGTTTGTTGCGCGTTGCAAAGTCTAAGTCCTACGGGACGAAGGCGCAGGGAAACCAAGTCTGAAAGGGCGACCCCGCTGATTTTTTGGCGCTGATTTCGCTGATTTGTATCAGCGTTATCTGCGTCGATAAATCTGCGGACAAGCAGCGTGCACAAGACCCGAAACCCAGTGAGCTAACCATGGACAGGGTGAAGTTTGTCGAAAGACAGATGGAGGCCCGAACCCGTAAGCTGTGCAACACTTTGGGATGATCTGTGGTTAGAGGTGAAATGCCAATCGAACTGGGTAATAGCTGGTTCTCCCCGAAATATACTGTGGTATAGCCTCAAGGATTGTCTGCGGAGGTAGAGCACTGAATCGATCGTGGCGGAGCAATCCGTCGCATCGAATCAAACTCCGAATGCCGTATGATGTACCTTGGGAGTCAGAGCATGGGGGCTAAGCTCCATCGCTCAAAAGGGATACAGCCCTGATCTTCGTCTAAGGTCCCAAAATCGTGCCGACGTGAAGTCGGCATCCCGTATCCCGCAAGGGCATCGGGACCGCTCAGTGTGAAAGGAAGTGGTGCGGCTCAAACAACCAGGAGGTTGGCTTAGAAGCAGCCACCCTTTAAAGAAAGCGTAACAGCTCACTGGTCGAGCCGTGCCGCGCCGAAAATGTACCGGGGCTTAAGCGGCGTACCGAAGACAAGAGTCGATGCTTCGCATCGGGAAATGTCTAATTCACCTAATTCACCTAATTCACCTAATAAAATCCAAAAGTACCAATACCTAATAACCAAACTTGGAAATTAAACATTGGGCATTGGAAATTTTATTAGAAATTAGGTCAATTAGAAATTAGAAATTCCGACGCGGAGCGTCGGCGGTAGGGGAGCATTCTTGCTGCGTTGAAGTGGTAGGCGTGAGCCGCCATGGAGCGGCAAGAAGAGAGAATGTTGGCATAAGTAGCACAAATGAAGGTGAGAACCCTTCACACCGTAAGGGGAAGGTTTCCTGGGCAACGCAAATCGTCCCAGGGTTAGTCGGTCCTAAGGCGAGGCCGAAAGGCGTAGTCGATGGACAGCAGGTTAATATTCCTGCACTGCCGAAAGAGTCATTTCAAGGTGCGCGTTCTCGGAGTTCCCGCGTGTTTTTGGATACGCACGTCCCTGCAAAGGGTAATGTGAAGCCGCAAGGTGGATCAGATGAGAGTAAAGAGTACGCCTAGAAAAGCTTTGAAGCCCTGTCTTTTGGCAACCGTACCGTAAACCGACACAGGTCCCCGGGCACAATTGTGCCAAGGTGAACGAGAGAACCCTCGTTTAGGAACTCGGCAAAAAAGTGGCCGTAACTTAGGGATAAGGCCTGCCCCGCGCAAGCGGGGCTGCAACAAGCGTCTCTCAAGTGACTGTTTACCAAAAACATAGGTCCCTGCGAAGTCGTAAGACAATGTATAGGGGCTGATGCCTGGCCAGTGTCAGAACGTTAAGGAGAGAAGTCATGTGCGCCGCAAGGCGCGCGGCAGCTTTGAACCGAAGCGCTGATGAACGCCGGCGATAACTATAATCGTCCTAAGGTGGAATTGCTGCCTTAGTGGGGTGAAAGACCCCCTTCGAACTTCGCAATGCCTGCGAAGATGTAGAAGAAAATCTGACTATATCGGTGAACATCTCGATAAGCATCGAGACAATACCGAGGCAACCTTAACACGAAAGTGTTGAGAGAGTCCGTAGAGACTATATGCCAGACTCCCGTATCAAATACGTGGAGAAGATAGAGTCCGATCTGCATGGCGACATGCAGAGCATGGCAGAAATGACCATGCCCATCCTTAATAGGATGAGTAACACGATAAGCGAAATCCCTTGTCGGGTGAACAATGTTTCCGGTCGGGAACACTCGCCCGAATGCTGTGGCGACATGGCATTAGTACGCCGACTCATAACGGTGGATATCCTATGATACAATAGGACAATACCGTGGGAAGTCGTCCCGCCTAGGCGGACTGACCCCGTAACGACTGATCCGAAAGGAGAGGGTTGTCCCGATATCTATCGGGATGGCCAACACGTCGGCTCTGGCTGAAAAAGCATTCCATGGAGATTATATCTCCTAATGATTGTAGCCAGATGAAAGTATAGTCTAAACATCATGGTAACATGATGAAGTAAATGGAGTTCCGACCTGCACGAATGGCATAACAACTTGAGAACTGTCTTAACGAGGGACTCGGCGAAATTGCAAGACTCGTGAAGATGCGAGTTACCCGCGGCTAGACGAAAAGACCCCGTGAAGCTTTACTGTAGCTTGGTCTTGGGGTAGGGCATGGAATGTTTAGCGTAGGTGGGAGTCCCGCGCAAGCGGGACGACAATGAAACACCACCCTTTCTATATTTTACTCCTTACCTTTGCGCCTGAATCGACGCAGAGGAACAGGGCCTGGTAGGCAGTTTATCTGGGGCGGATGCCTCAACAAGGATTCAATTCCGTTACGCCTCCGATGGACATCGGAGGACGAATCCTTAGGGGCGGTTCTGCAGTAATGCAGAACGCAATATTGAGTCCCGATGCCCGTAAAGGGATCGGGATCCCGACTTCGCCAAAGGCGAACGTCGGGACTATATGCTGGAACATCCGGAGTATGTCCGATTACCGCACTTAAAAGTGTGGTGAAAATATCGGACTGCGGACAATCAGCAGGGAAGCCGTTTGCTCAGATTTTTGGACTTATTTCAAATAAAAAAAGAAGAACCCACCTGCGTCTTCGACACAGGTGAGTTGGCAGAGCGATCGCGGTTGCGCTCAGCGAAAGTACATTGAGTAGCACCCGCGGGCGATGGCGGAGAACATCACCATCAAGCACGTTCCGAAAAAACCGTAGATCAGCAAACCGTAGAGTAGGTGCGTGTTGCGAGCCTTCTGCGACATGGGAACCTCCTTGGTGAGCAATATAGCACAAAGTATAAAGTAAGTCAAGTCCAAAAATCTGGGCAAATTGGCCCCTCAACGACTACACGCTCGACTCCTCCGAAGTCCTTCGGAGGAGATGATATAGTCTGAACTCTATGGCGACATAGAGAGTTCGAATAATTCGAACACCAAATCTATGCATAGTAATGCAATAGCAACATATAAGAATAAACTCAAGTTGACTTCGCGTCAGCAAGAGATTCTTGTAGGAACACTTCTTGGAGATGGACATTTAGAAACGCAGGATCATGGGCGAACCTATCGGCTAAAGATTGAGCACACACTCAAGCAGAAAGAATATGTGGATTGGATCCACAACGAATTTCGGGAGTGGGTGTTGACTTTACCAAAGGTTCGCGAACGATTTGTGCGACTTCGAAGCGTCTCGGGAATATATCCAAAGTATTACTTCAATACATTAAGCTCAGGTTCATTCCGATTCTGTGCTCAGCAATTCTACCGCAAAGGAAACAAGGTAGTGCCACAATTGATCCATAGATGGCTTACACCACTTGTGCTCGCAGTATGGTATATGGATGACGGATCAATTAAATCGAAGCATCATCGCACTGTATTTCTGAATACGCAAGGATTCGATCTGCAGAGTATGGAACGACTTCAGAGTGCACTACTTAAAAAGTTTGGAATTAAAACCAATACACGAAAGGATCGAGATGGGATGCAATTGTATGTGATAGGAGAAACCATCGAACGATTTCTTACTCTCATCGAACCATTCGTGATTCCTTCAATGCGGTATAAGTTGCCCAAGGTTTGGCTAACACAATTGCCTAAAAGGTAACGGAGGCGTTTACAAAGGTAGGCTTAGCTCGGATGGAAATCGAGCATGACGTGCAAACGCAAAAGCCTGCTTGACTGCGAGTCATACAAGACGAGCAGATACGAAAGTAGAAGTTAGTGATCCGACGCTCGGTCATAGGACCGGCGAAGCTCAACGGATAAAAGCTACTCCGGGGATAACAGGCTGATCTTGCCCAAGCGCCCATAGCGACGGCAAGGTTTGGCACCTTAACATATCGGGGTGCATACAAAGTGATTTGTTTCCAGTCTTTTCGTCAAAACCATTTAGTTTAGATAGAGACAATAAAATCGGCTTATAACGGTGGACCCGTCAGTAGCGCGCCCGCGCTACCCGGCGATACCGTGGGAAGTCAGCACTGCAAAGCAGTGAATATCTAATTAACCTAATTAACCTAATTCCTAAAATTTAGAAATTAGAACAATTAGAAATTAGTAATTTAGCGCATAGCGCTCATGACCCCGTAACGACTGACCCGAAAGGGAAGACTTGGCGCGCCAGAAAGTGGCGCCCGGGTAAAACGCCGACTCTTGCTATAATCAAACTGAGATTATGTCCCGCGTCCGCGGGACTACGATCCGGAGCAAGATGAAGATATAGTCTGCACCACGCGAAATCGTGGATTAATGTACGATGTCGGCTCATCGCATCCTGGGGCTGGAGAAAACATAACCTTCTCTCTCCGACGGAAACGTCGGAGTAATAAACGAGCTCAAAACGGTGAAGGCCTTCATAATTTGAATTATATCGACTTGTGTAAATCGCAGGTCCCAGGTATAATTTGAATGTATGAAGGTTAACCCCGTGGGAAAGCGATTGTCTGAAGTCGAGCGAGCATATATTGCTGGTTTTCTTGATGCCGACGGCGCCATAATGGCGACGATCGAACGGCACAAGGAGAAAAAATTTGGTTTCCGTATTCGGGTTGTTTTAAAAGCAACCCAAGCCAATCCCAAAATTCTGCATTGGTTGCAAAATAAATGCCATTGCGGACTAGTGCGTAAAAATCGCACTACGTATGATTGGCTTTTACGGAAGCAAAGTGAAATTAAGGAACTGTTGACTATATTGAAACCTTATTTCAAGATTAAGAATCAGCAAACCACAAAAGCATTACGATTGCTAAGTGGCACGATCAATTCTCCTAAGGAATTGATGGTGGCGGCTCGTTTGGCGGATACATTGGCGCGATTGAATGTGCGATCAAAAAATCGCCGCATCAATCATGCGACAATGATCAAAGACAAGCGCTCCCGTAACGACTGATCTCCGATGCAAGATCGTAGTGAGATAGATGGCTTTGGATATTATTATGAATTATGCCACTATCATACGGTTCGCACCTACGGTTCAATCGGTGACGATTGCAACTATGGTGATGGTATAGTCTGGTACTCCGCGTAAGCGGAGATAACAAGAAATGAGGTCCCAAGGGTTTGGCTGTTCGCCAATTAAAGCGGTACGCGAGCTGGGTTCAGAACGTCCTCCCAATCTGGGAGCATGGCGTTTGGCGGCAGTAATGCCGTTCTAGCACCAACTGTATCGGTGAAGCCCTCCTTGAATTTCGAACTGTTCAAGAGGGTAATACCGAGGCAACCTGCGAAAGCAGAGAGTCCGTAGAGACTACACGTTGGCTCCCGATGTATAATCGGGATGAAGATATAGTCCATGCCATTAGAAATAATGAATATACATGCGTGAGACAGTTCGGTCTCCTATCTGTCGCGGGCGCAAAGACTTGAGAGGGCTCTTTCCTAGTACGAGAGGACCGGAAAGAACGAACCTCCTGTGTATGAGTTGTTCTACCAAGGGCATTGCTCAGTAGCAGCGTTCGGCACGGATAAGCGCTGAAAGCATCTAAGCGCGAAGCCGTCCTCAAGATTAGGTCTTATTTGACTCCTTAGAGATTATGAGGTTGATAGGGCGCAGGTGAAAGATCCGTAAGGATTTGAGCCGAGCGTTACTAATCGGTCAAAAACACTGAAGCACAAATTTGGATTTCTTTGGATGCGGTTACTCTCAAAAAATAAAACAAGTTCACTTTTTTGGTGGCTTAGCGGTGTGGAACCACCTCTTCCCATTCCGAACAGAGAAGTTAAACACACCAGCGCTGATGATACTTGGACCCAATCCGGTCCTGGGAAAGTAGGCCGCCGCCAGTAAAGTGGACTTGTTTTTGTTTAATACAATTAAAAGATCGGCGTGTCAGCTACGGCACGCCGATTTGTTGTCCCCCTTGTTGTTAGTGGCTTCATTTGGAAACTGGAGTGTATCCGTCTGGCGGCGTTGCTCCGCTGTGATAGTGATCCGCGGCTTCACGCACCCAGGGCTTTCGCTCTGCCGAGGGCGGAATTCCATCCCACGGTCGCGGTGCCTCACCTTCGAAGGCGATTTTTTTTGCACAGATCCGTGTCGCAAGCTCAAGTGCCGGAGCAAGCTTGATCCGATGTCCGCGGAGCCAAAGGTAGTAGGTCAGCACCGCAAGATGAACATCTCCTGCGCCAGTTGTGTTGCATATGGTATCAACCGGAAACGCTGACTGTCTGAGGATGTCGTTTTGCTGACTGTCGTAGATTACGCTCCCTTTATCACCGCATGTCACACACACGAGTTTTGCTTCCACTTTTTTCATGATCGTAATGAGTTCGTGCTTATCTTCTGGAATTGCCCAGTCATTTCCTCCCAGACGCAGAAGGCGCGCGAACTCAAATTGATTGAGGTGGAACAGATCTGCCTTTTTTGCAAGCTCCAGGCACGACCTGCGGCCGGTCTCGGTATCGAAGCAGTTGACATGCGGCGAGAGCACTCTTGCTTCTGGGACATGCTCGGCATCGCAAAGCGCGTTGATCAGGTTAAGCTCATATTCCAAAAATCCGCTGCAGATGAGCACTCGCGGGCTCGCGTGAGTTGTAAGGTAGGCGAGGATTTCTGGACTGACTTCGTAGGGCGGTTTTTTTGCGAATGCAATGGTCTCGCCCGTGGGAGCTCTAAGGAAAAGACTTTGAGCGCTTCCTCCAGTACGCCGAACTAGGAGCAGATCGCGAAATCCGCGGCGCTCAAGACTCGTCACGAGCGCATCACCTCCGCCGCCCTTTCCAATCGCACCGATAATGCCGATATCCTGGACTCCGAGCTCGCGAATGGTATTCGCGATGTTGGCAGAGCTGCCTGCGGCGATTCCCTCGGAAACTCGATGACCAAGCGGAATTGTTTGGCTGTATCCGGTAATCAGCGTCACCACGTCCGCGGCCTTGCCACCCATGGGTGCGTCATAGATGGTGAGCTCTTTAACTGTGTGTTTCTGCCCAGGCACGATGAGGAAACCGTCCGTATTTTTGACAAGTTCCTCAAACAGCTTAGCGGAGATTGACGCGGTAGTCTCGATGTTGAGCGATGGAGCAACGACAACGGTTCGCGTTGCAGCCTTGTTTGACCAGCTTACAGTTTCAGTTGTTGGAATAGTCAAGGTACGCCCCCTTGCAAATAGTTCATTTAGAGCATCTGTATCTTAACAAAGGGTGCAGTTAAGTCAATAAACAAGTTATGCACTGTGCGAGGAAATAAATTGCATGAGTTGTGCGTACGCATTTTCATGTTTTGGAAAATCACACGCCAGCGGCGCCATGTAGTCAAAAAAATCTTTAGTGGGAAGAAGTAAATTTGTATCGTACATATTAGGATCAAGCGGACGATGTTTTTTATCCGCAATAATTGCAAGCGGCACATTATCAACGGCCAGATCCAGAGTTTGAGCAGAAGGGCGAGTAATGCAGGGCATGCGTCCGATCTCACCGCGTTCAAGAAGTTCAACTGCTTTTTTGCCAAGTGCGATGGCAAGATCGCGATCAAGCGGAATTGGTTTTCCGGTTTCTACATAATTTCCCGGATAAAGCGCTTTTGCTTCAATCCCCAGTTCCGCCTTTAGTTTGTCGCGAAGCGTCAGACAAATATAACTTTGACGCACATGGTCGTGCTGTTCTCCTAGTTGTGTTTCACTGATTCCATGCAATGGTTCATCAAAATGTGCTTCTTGCGATACTACGACAGTTGCGAAATTTCCATTTTTTTTGTAACGTTCAGAAAGCAGTTCCAGCGTTTGTTTCCAAGAAATTTTCCACTCTGGTGGAAGAACTAGGTCCGCACCGCCAAGTGCTCCAGCGGCTGTTAGCCAGCCGGCTTTGAAACCCATGGCCTCAATAATATAAATGCGCGAGAGCGCGTAAGCGGCATCACGTTTAATTTCCTGCGCAAAAGTGGCAAGATAGTATGCTGCAGAAGGAAATCCGGGAGTAAAGTAAGTTCCGGGCAAATCATTATCCACGGTTTTGGGAATGCCAACAATTGAGATACCTTCTAAGGCAAGTTTTGCCGCGGCGCCAAGCGTATCATCGCCCCCAATTGCCACGACCGCGTCGACGCCAAGCGTTTTGAGAGCTTCTTTTACTTGAGTTATACCATCTGAAGTTGCATACGGATTTGCGCGTGAGGAACGCAAAATTGTCCCGCCATTTTCTTTCAGCGATTCAATATCCATGGCGGTAAGATCAATATGCCCGCCGCCGCGCAAAAGCGAGGCCCAGCCGTAAAGTCCTCCGAGTACACGCCAGCCTTTTTTGCGCGCCTCAGTAATAACGCCGTAAAGCGTGGAATTAAGCGCTGGCGCAAGCCCGCCGCCGGTAAATACTAAAAGGGTTTTCATAATGAAGTTATACCCTAATATATATAAGCTGTCCAGAGTGTCATGTGCATTATTGACACTAAAATACGCATATTATCTATAATTTAAGGCAGTTTTTGACTTATCCACATATTGTGCAGAGAAAAAGTTGACAGCTAGACGTGTAACTTGTAACCTGTAGCGTATAGCGCAAGATTGGAATAAATGGTTCTTGAGTTACACGTTATACGTTACACGCTACACGCATATGGATGTAGTTCAAATTCTCAAAAAATTAGGTTTTGATGAAAAAGAGATCCGCGTGTATTTGATTTTGCTTAGTCTTGGCCCTGCGTCAGTACGTAAAATAGCGCAATCAGCCGGAATAAACCGCGGCACGACTTATGATATTTTAAAACACCTGATGAAACAAGGTCTTGTGGTTTACTATCATAAAGAAAAGAAACAATATTTTGTGGCGGAAGATCCAATGAAACTTGAGCGCCATTTGGATGGACGGCTTGAAGAAATGAGTCGGTTGCGCGAAAAAATTCAAAGTATTATCCCGGAGCTTCAATCCATGTATAATCGCGGCGGCGATAAGCCAGTTGCACGGTATTACGAGGGACTTTCCGGAGTAAAAAATATTCTGCAAGATGTGCTGGCAACACTTGGCGGCGAGCGGCAAAAGGAATACTATGTTTACTCTTCTTCAAATTTACGAGACGTATTGCATAAAAGTTTTCCGCAATTCACCAAGGAACGAATTAAACGAGGTATTGAGGTAAAAGTTATTGCACTTGGAGAAGGAGGAAAAGAAGATATGCTTTCGCAACGCAAATGGCTGACTAAAGACGCGGGATCGCCGGCCTATACTTTAATTTACGGCACGAAGACCGCGCACATCGCGATTGACCGCGCGTCGATGCCGCTTGGCGTTGTAGTTGAGGATCATAATATCGCACGCACCCAGCAGTTGATTTTTGAAAAGCTATGGTCAACCCTTTAAAAAATATCGGCATTGTCATCCTTGCCGCCGGCAAGGGCAAGCGCATGCACGCCAACACGCAGCAGCCCAAAGTGCTGACTCCGCTGTTAGGCCGTCCGCTCCTTACCCATCTTTTGGAAAACATCAAAGGGAGTGTGGTACAATCAAAGCCGATAATCGTTATCGCGCCGGATCTTTATATTATTCGGGACCGCATTGGCGCAGGGTGCGATTATGCTATACAAGAATCGCAGCTTGGGACCGGTCATGCGGTGCTGGCGGCTAAAGAAAAACTCATGCGCTATGATCATGTGCTCGTGCTCTATGGCGATCATCCGTTGGTTTCCGCGCGCACCATTGACGCGCTGGTTGCGCATCACTTGTCCGCGCGCGCCGATATCACCCTTACCACTTTACGGCTCTCGCATTTTGAAGATTGGTTTACGTTTTTTGAAGCGTACGGCCGTATCGTGCGCAATGGGCACGGCCGCATTGCGCACATTGTGGAAAGCCGCGACGCAAGTGCGCAGGAGCGTGCCATTACCACGGTTAACCCCGGCTACTATCTGTTCAAGACCGCCTGGCTATGGGCTACTCTTCCGCAACTCAAGCGCACTAATGCGCAAGGAGAATACTATCTGACCGATGTGGTGGCCCTTGCGCTTGCGGAGGGAAAAACCGTGGAGGAGGTCCTGCTGGATGATCCTCAAGAAGGGCTGGGTATCAACACGCTGGAACAACTTCAGTTTGTGGAAAAGATTTTACAGCAACGGTTAGATGGGACTGCGCGCTTCCACACCATGCCCTTGCCTCTTTAATCTATCTTGTAATTGTCGCAGGATGAATTAAGGAGGTGTACAACATGAGAGTAGTGCTTGGTCATGAACCAATGCATAGTACGTTCAGTTCCTTGCTCAATAACCAGCCAGTCTTGCTTGAAGACGCAGAGATACTTGACTGCCCAGTGTGTCCTCAAGTATTCCGACGCAACTGTTTGATGAAGGTAGCCCGAATACACGTGCAAATGCACAGGTGGCCGCTGAGTACGGAAATTCGCTTCTGGGTCTGCACGAGTATGCACCCGGAAGTCGCGGTGGAGTGCGGATTCGTAGTTCCGGTAAGTTTTAGCGATGAAGAACGCGCAGAGCTTGCCGCGCAACGAGTCGCATATCTTAAAGAGTGGAAGAAGCGCCACTAGAGCTATGAGAGTCGGCTCATTGAAAGAAAGGTGAAACCTATGGAACCCAAGGTCGTTACGATCGGCGGCGGAACTGGTCATTACGAGTTTCTCCGCGCATTGCGTCGGCTCGAACTTGAGCCGACAGCGCTCGTTTCCATGGCGGACGACGGCGAGAGCTCTGGCGAGATGCGCGACAAGTACGGAGCGCTTCCGCCGGGAGATCTGCTGCAGTGTCTTACGGCGCTCACGACTCTGCCGCGCGAAGTGGTGCGTCACATCCTGCGCACGCGCATGACGCGCGGGGCACTTGGAGGACACAATATCGGGAATCTGGTGCTCACCTTCGCCGCTTCGCACGGCGGCAGTTTCTTGGATGCCGTGGCCGAGCTTGAAGACATTCTCAAGGTGCGCGGCCATGTGCTTCCCATCACGGTCGGCCAAGTGCGGCTTCACGGCGTCTCGGAGCGCGGCGTGGAAGTCCATGGAGAAGCAAGATTTGACCAGCTTGGAAAATTGCTTCGGCCCGGTGACCGCATCACAAGAGTCTGGCTTGATCCGAATGAGCCAGCAGTGGAGGAAGCGCTTGAGGTAATCAGGAGAGCGCAGTTCCTCTTCCTCATGCCCGGCGATCTGTGGTCTTCCATCGCTCCGGTACTGCTGGTTCAGGGAGTATACGAAGCGATCGCGGCCTCGCGCGCGCAGATCATCTACACTTGCAATCTGGTGACCACGCGCGGACAGACGGACAACTTCACCGTCGTGGACTTCGTGACAACTCTTGATCACCTTTTGCCGCGCCCGGTTGATACCGTGCTTTACCACAGCCACGGGATTGACGCGGATCGCTCAGTCCGGTATGCGGCAAAGGATCAGGCCTATTCGGTCGAGTTCGGTGATCTTTCACGGCTTTCAGGCAGGAAGCTTTTGGGAAGCGATTACCTTGCCCCGGGAGAACTCGTACGGCACAATCATGCGCAACTCGCGCTCGTGCTCGGGATTCTCTTGGGCAAGTTGCCGCCGCACTCGATGCAGGGAGCATGGCAGAGTGCGGTAGGATAGGAGAAGTTCTTCAGTGCAGTATCGGCGTGAGATGGTACAATACCGTCACACGCCGTATTTTAATTTTCAAAATAGTATGATACGCTAGCGATATTATGTCCCGTTTTATAGCCGATTTACATACTCATTCCAAATACGCGCGGGCGTGTTCGCCGCAACTCACGCTGGAGAATATGGACGCCTGGGCGCGCGTCAAAGGCGTGGATATTTTATCCACCGGAGATTTTACTCACCCAAAATGGTTTGAGGAGATAAAAGCGAAATTAGTGCCTGCGCGGGAAATATTCGGAAGCCGAGCTTCCGTAAACACGGAAGCTCGGCTTCCCGCTATGTATGATGGTTTGTATGTATTGCGTCCCGGGCTCACACCCACCGTACCACCCCAGATTTCACTGCCCCAAAAACCCACGCTTTTTATGCTCGGCACTGAATTGGCTTGCATCTATTCGCAAGGCGCGAAAAAAATGCGGCGGGTGCATCATTTAATTTATGCTCCAACCATCGAAGTGGCCGCGCAAATAAATGCCGCTTTGACTGCGCGCGGATGCAAACTGGGATCTGATGGTCGGGCCATTATTGGCATGAATTCTAAAGAGCTTTTGAAAATTATTTTGGAAATTGATCCGCGCAATGTGTTAATTCCGGCGCATGCCTGGACGCCGTGGTTTGCGATTTTTGGATCCAATTCCGGATTCAACTCCATTGCAGAATGTTTTGAAGAATTAACCCCGCATATTTTTGCCATTGAAACCGGATTGTCCAGCGATCCGCTGATGAATTGGCGCGTAAAAGAACTGGATCAAGTGGCGCTGGTCTCCAGTGCCGATGCGCACTCTTTGCCGAATTTAGGAAGGGAAGCAACGGTGTTTGAAGGAAATATGGGTGACTTGTCATACGATTCCATAATGCAAGCTATACGAGAAGCCGCACCAGCCAGATTAGCTAATAGCAAATTGCTAATAGCTAATAGCAGATTTAAAATGCTCGGCACCATTGAATTCATCCCTGATGAAGGCCGGTACCACTATGACGGTCATCGCGCGTGCAAAGTGTGTTTGCATCCGCGGGAAACCAAAAAACTCGGTGGAATTTGCCCAAAATGCAAAAAAGCCATGACGATTGGCGTACTTTCGCGCGTGGAAGAGTTAGCAAATCAGCCCGAAGGCCGCAGGCCAGAATATTGTCCGCAGTTTTGGTCCCTTGTGGAGTTGGATAAAATTATTGCGGAAGCCAATGGAGTAAAAGGGCGCAGCTCCAAAAGCGTGGAAAAAGTGTATTGGGATTTAGTGGCCAAGGCCGGGACTGAAGCCAACATTTTGCTCAATATGTCTTATGATGAACTGGCCGCGATTTCCCCGCATCAGCGGTTTGTAGAAGCCATCCGCCGCGTGCGCGAAGGCCGCGTTAAGATCAATCCGCCGGGCTATGATGGCGAGTATGGAGTAGTCAACATTTTCAATGCCGAAGAAAAACTAGAAGCCAAAAAACAGAGCCGTTTGCTCTGATTGACATAAAAAGACGGTTTGAATATAATGTAGATATATGCCAGCTATAGACATGACAGAAATTTATAAAAAATATCGCGGGCTTTGGGTTGCGATGACCAAAGATCGTCAGGTGGTTGCCTCAGGAGAAGATGGGAAAAAAGTATTTGAGGAAGCGCGCGCCAAAGGGGTGGAAGTGCCGCTTCTTTATCACGTACCCAAGAGTCAGGACTTCTATATCGGCGGCGCATATCTATGAAATTTCGCTATGAGCGTGTAGCCGTGGCGCCTTGTCCCGCATTTCCGGATGGTAAAACTGCCCTGCGTCCGCTCATCGCGCTCACTATTGAACATCAAGGCATCAAAGCAGAATACGCTGCGCTTGTTGATTCGGGCGCAGATTTTTGTATTTTTCATAGTTTAGTTGGAGATATTTTGGGGATTGATGTGGAAAGTGGGAAGGAGGCAAAGTTTGGAGGTGTTGGCGGCGCTGGCATGCATGCGTATTTTCATACGATCAAAGTTCAGGTAGGAGATTACTCGTATGATTTGTACTGTGGATTTTCTCGCGATATTCCGGCTGATGGCTATGGTATTCTTGGACAAGTTGGCTTTTTTGATCATTTCAAAGTGATTTTTGATAATCAGGCAGAAGAAATAGAGGTAATGCCAAAATAATTTTAAGATTTTTAGCGCAGAAGAAAAATTAGAAGCCAAAAAACAGAGTTTGTTTTGAAATTTGACATAGCAGTGATTTGCTGGTATAGTAATAATACTATGCAATCTGAGGAAATTTTAACTTACACTGCGATTTTTGAGAAAGCACCAGAAGGCGGCTATGTTGTTTCTGTGCCAGTACTTCCTGGTTGCATGACGCAAGGTGAAACATTCGAAGAGGCCAAAGCAAATATTCAAGATGCTATTGTGGGGTATATTGAAGTGCTGAAGGAAGATGGCGATGAAGTCCCGATAGAAAGCGCCGAACATATTGCCGCAACTATTCAAGTGCCAGTAGCAGTATAAGATTATTTTGTGCTTGATCGTTTACCGCAACTCAAACCGCAAGAATTAATCCGAGCATTTTAAAAGCTCTGATTTTTGCAACGCCGGCAAACTGGAAGTCATGTGATTATGCGGCATCCTGAAACAAAGCGCATTGCCTCAATCCCATTTCACGCGCGTGACATTAAACGTGGATTATTATTTGGTATTTTGAAACAAGCAGGTGTTTCCAAAGAACAATTACTGGAAGTTTTATAGCCAACTATTGACAAAATCGTAAATTTGTAGTATCATATTTTGTTGTTCTTTAAATAGTTGAAAGCGGCGTTTTGTGGCTTAAATTAGGCCAAAGAATGCCGTTTTCAACCAATCCAAAACATATTAAGGCAGTCAGATGACTGTCTGGAAAGGACAACCATGTTTAGTGCGTGGAAAGGCTCTGATGGGCAGATTCACCTTGGGGATTTCCCCAAGAGCATCAGAACGGTTCCGCCTTCGGAAGGGGTTCGCTTGGCCCGCGAACTTCTGGGTGCGTACATGCAGTGGCAAGCAGACTCTGACTCTGCCACGACAACAGCTGCGATCGCGGCTGAACACGAGCTAAAAGTGAACCTCAAGACCGACTGCGTGCGCGCAGTCGGTCAGGCGAACCTTCCCAGCAAGTCAGGAGAGGAGTGGGATCTGGATCCCGAATCTCCGCTGCCGGAGGGAGTCTCGATCGTGGCCCCCGCAGACGAGCAGTCCCCCTACTGCTTGAGCATGGACTTGTCCAAGCAGGCGGAAGAGGGGCAGTGGTCAGCAGGACCTCTGCCAGATTTCGAGGTCATCTGCAGGTGCAGGGCGCGCAAGAGCGGCAAAGAGGCAATCTCTTTGCATCGCGTGCGCGTGCAACCCAAGGTGCAGCTCGATTTCAAGATGTTCAGTAAGCGGGTAATGGGGATCATGAACCGAGTCGGCGGGCTGCCCCCTCTTCCCGGGCTTGACCTTCAGCAGCGGCTCAACGTCTTCGCGGAGCTGACGCGCTCCGCCAAAACGCTCGAGGAATTGTGCGACGCCGCCACCGACGCCCTGCTCGAACCCATCGCGTGCGGCCTCATGGCGGACTACGACTCCGCGACGATCTTTGTCTCGGCTGGCTCGACCCCGGGTCGCCAGGGCCACGAGCGAGTCTACGTCGCCCTCCGGAGTATCCTGCGCGAGGTCGCGACGGCCCTCGCACAGCCGATCCCGGAGCTTCCGGACTTGGACAAGCCGGTGGACAGCACCAGCACGGTCGTCGCCAACGGAGGACTGGCTCGTCTCCGAGCCGCGATTCAGGGCCCGCGGACGGGTGACCGCGTTTTCTGGACCATCCGCGCCGGCAAGCGCGATGCGCTGCAGCGGGTCGTGAAGCCGGCCGAGATCGTCGTGTGGGGGACGTGATCGTCTGGTAGTCGGCTGGATTGGTCTGACCTATCGATCCTTCCCAATGTCCCGTCTTCCAACCTATGGCGGGAAAATCCGTTGATCCTTCAACGGGTGCGGCACGTGTCAAAACGGGCCGCTTTTCTTTTTAAGGTCGTCGCTTGACGCTTTGTTTGTTTCATGGTAGTATAGGGAATCCCTTGCGGGGGATTTTAATTTTGATAAGGCAATCCTGATGTTACGGATGACCATCCGGATTTACTGATAATCAAATCCGTAGATTAGGATGCATCCGTAAATCAGGATTACACATATGCAGTCGATCAGAAACATTGCAATTATTGCCCACGTTGACCACGGGAAAACTACGCTCGTGGATTCTTTGCTTAAGCAATCTGATACTTTCAAGGAAAAAGAGTTGCAGGGCTCTACCATCATGGACTCCAATGAGCTGGAGCGCGAGCGGGGCATTACGATTTTTTCCAAAAACGCGGCGGTTATGTACCGGGGTGTGAAGATTAATATTGTGGATACTCCCGGGCACGCGGATTTTGGCGGGGAGGTGGAGCGCATTATGAATTTGGTGGACGGCGTGCTATTGCTGGTAGATGCCAAAGAAGGGCCCATGCCGCAGACCAAATTTGTGCTGAAAAAAGCCATTGCCGCCGGGCACCGCGCCATTGTGGTGATTAACAAAATTGATAAAAAAGACGCGCGGCCGGATTATGTGTTGAACAAAACTTTTGATTTGTTTGTGGAGTTGGGCGCTTCAGATCGCCAAACCGATTTTCCCGTGCTTTATGCTTCAGCCAAACAAGGCAAAGCCGGATTTGAAAATAATCTGGAGGCCATGCAAAATGTGGCGCCGCTTTTTGAAACCATTGTTAAAGAAATTCCAGCTCCTTCCGCAGATGTTGCAGGGCCGCTTCAAGTATCAGTGGCTAATGTCAGCTATGACAATTACAAAGGACGCATCGCAATCGGACGTGTAGTGCGCGGCACTTTTAAGCCGGGCCAAGTAGCGTGGATTAATC